>Ga0307998_1001528_pt1 | contig 12440 bp, 15 predicted proteins | sample Davwhametageno37_FD_203147 | JGI IMG/M metagenome (GOLD analysis project Ga0307998, IMG submission 203147) | Marine microbial communities from Davis Island wharf, Antarctic Ocean - #37 | ecosystem: Environmental > Aquatic > Marine > Unclassified | place: Antarctic Ocean: Davis Island wharf...
CCACTATCGTGAAAGTTTATTTCCAGGCTTGCAAATACAAAGCTTGTGTTTTTAGTAACGTTACTTATATGCTAAGTTAGTAATAAGATGAACAACTATCCTTCTAAGCGAAATGTTGAATTGATTATATTAGGCATGGAAGAAGATTTGCTGTCCGATGAGACTAGCGGCACTGTAGTTGAATACGATCTACACAGGAGCGCCATGGAGGCACTCTTTGCCCAGATAAGGGATGTGATGCGAGGGAAAGGTGATTCTACTGAAGAAGTAAATGAAATTTGCAAACTTCTACTTATCGAAACAGCACAAGGATATGCACGTGCCGTTCAATCAATTCCCGATTATAATGCGTCAGTTGAGTTCGCTGGTTACGCGATGCACTTAGCATTAACTGAGTGTCAATCACTCGTAGCAGAATACGATACCGAAATAAGTATTAGTATTATCGATGCCGAAGATATTATTGAGTTAATAAGTCAGACTATAGACATTGACGATGATAGAACGGAACAGTTTGAAAGTTTGGAGGAAATATTAGGAGGTCAACTGAGTAGAACTGTGGCTCAGCTTATGCAATATGCCGATGAAAACATCAAAGATGCTCAGCGTGACAAGAGGGAAAGACTCAGGGCTCAAGCTATCGAGATATTAAAAGATAGTACGAAAATAGCGCTAGGTGCAACTGCAGCTGTCTTAATTACGGGTATTAGACGCAAGGAATTTTAGGTATGGCCAAAATCATTGCCAAGTAATGATGCAATGCCCCTTTTTTTAAATCTTTAGTAGAAGATAAAAAGCCTCTTATCTAGGAGTTTTTTTGTTATGATAGTAGTTATGACAAAATTCCTCATACTACACGGTACCGACGCTTCACCAACATCTCATTGGTATATATGGCTAAAAGGGAGGCTAATTGGCTTGGGCCACAACGTATGGCTCCCACAACTGCCTGATTCAGATAAACCCAATGCTAAAGCTTACACGAAATATATTCTTGCCAATAAAGACTTTGTTCTAGATTCCGACACTGTCATCATAGGCCACTTGTCTGGTGCAGTTGAAGCACTCAATGTCCTACAGAACCTTTCTGGAAGCATAAAGGTCAAGGCAACTATCCTTGTGAGCGTATTTAAAGACGACCTAGGTTCAGATACGTTGACCGGATTGTTTGAAGAGTCATTCGACTTCGAAGCCATTAGGAATCATAGTACAGAGTTCATTTTGCTACATTCAGACAATGACCCTCACGTGCCAATCGAACATGCCGAGTATATGGAAGAGCAGCTTCACGGAGAATTACTGACAATCGAAGGGCAGGGGGACTTTAGTACAGAACAAAGCCCTGACTATAAACAATTTCCTGAATTGTTGGATATCATTGAATCTATTATTACAGAATAAAATTTGAAGTTAGATTGTCTGAAATACTATAATATTCTTGTAAAGAAAACATCGCGGCTCGTGATCGTTGATCATACCTGTTGCCTGCATAAACGCAAAACATATCGTTGATCCAAAAAATGTGAATCCACGTTTTTTCATTGTTTTACTCATCAGTTCGCTAATCTTTATTGCGTGCTCTCTTTGAGCGTAGCGCAGCGGTTTATTTTCGACAAAATCCCATACATAGTCACTGAAGCTGCCACACTCTTTCTCTACAACGAGGAATGCTTTGGCGTTCTGAATTACAGCGTTAATTTTTAAGCGGTTACGGACGATACCGTTATCCGCCATCAGTTCATCTCGTTTTGATTCATCGTACTGAGATATTATATGTGGCTCGAAATTATTAAACGCTGATCTATACGCAGCACGTTTCTTTAAAATAGTCAGCCAACTTAAGCCTGCTTGTGCACCTTCTAAGGTTATCATTTCAAACAATAGACGGTCGTCGAACACAGGTACGCCCCATTGATTGTCATGATAGGGGATCAATGATTCGTTTGTTCCAGCCCAACCGCATCGTTTCAATGTATCATTCATACAGCAGAACGACGACGTTCCCTGGCAATGTATTGTTCAAACACGAGCGCTCCGAATGGCACATTACTGACAACAAGCGCGACTATACCTTTCTTGACGCTCCAATTCAATGACCTATGTGCAAAGATAACGATGAAGTTATAGGCAAGAAATAGTAACCCATGAATCGTTCCACCGACAGCAACGTACGAATCTCCGTACTGCCAATCGTTGCTGGCTGCATAGATCCCAAACAGCAAACAGGTCCATCCAAAGGTTTCGAGGTAGGCGACAGTGCGAAATAAAAACCAAGCTTCTTTATCCGTAAAGATATTGTCGAGCTCATCATACTGTCTGCTGATAGCCTGCTTTATTTTTTCATTCATTGTACTCAGTATACTCCATTTATATCATTTACAAATGTTACTAGTTATGCCATAATCTGTTGCTGACACACCCGTGTCACATCAGCCTCGAGAAGGGCAGTGTAATGAAAAAGCGTGTCTTCAGGATCGTCGGGATCGTCACCGGATTCGCAATGGTTGTCTTTGGAATCGCGGCATTAAACCCGCCCACCGGTACCGCCGCTTCCACGGCCTACAGCACTGACTGTGATGCGCCGCTCAACACGGACAGCAAGAAGGTGTTCATCCCCCGAGCCAAAGATGGTTCGAGGATCAATGCGGTGAGAGTCGTCAGAACAAAGTTCGCCGGGGAGAACAATTTCTTCTGCTTGCAGTTCAAGACGAACGGCAAAATGGTCAACATGGCCGGAGGAGTGTCTTCGTTCCGCTATGAGAACGGAAAGTGCACCGATAATATCGGTGGAAACGGCGGTGGCTATGGTCGTACTCAAGGCTCGGCCAGGACGTACCGTACGCTGGAAGATACTTGTTCGAAGTGGTTCGTGCAAGTACGTAAGGTCGGTAGCAAAAAGACCTTCACTACTAGAGGGACGTCTGTCAACCGCTAGTTCATAGATTAACACCCATCTCGGCTGCAGCCCTCACGCAAGTGGGGGCTTAGTCACATCCTGATGAAAGTTCTGTAGCATCTGGTACCATTACTAAATGACATGGCAGCTACTCACTTTCATAAGTGCATTTACTCTTTCAGGAGCAGTCCTCTTACAGCGCTCGCTCTTAAGCACATATAAAGTAAATGTCTTTGGGTATGCAGTATTTTCTCAGTTTCTTATCGCAGCTGTACTATTTGTACCAGCGCTTGCTCTGGAGTTCAAACTACCAAATATTGAAAACTATATTGTTGAATCAATCGTTGCTATTGTTGCCTTTGGGGCGGGTCACATATTGTATGCTAAAGCGCTCCAATTGGTAGAAGCATCGAGGTTCTCTGTGCTATTCGCAACTCAGGCTATCTGGATAATGGGCTTCGGCATCGTATTGTTTGGCGAATCACTTACAATAGCGCAGATTGTAGGGACGTTATTTATTTTCATAAGCGTACTGTTACTCTCGGGCTACTGGCAACTATGGAAAGTAGACAAAGGGACTGTATATGGGTTGATTACTGCGTTTATTTTTGCTATTGCCATCACCAGCTGGTCATACGTTGGGCGAGGCACAGATGGACTCTCGTGGACTGCAGTGAGTTTTGCGGGCACAGCCATCGTCGCATTCTTGTTATATCCAAGATCTATCATTCTTATGAAACCATTTTTACCTAGAAAAATCTTAGTAAGATTTATTCTTCTCGCTATCGTGTACGCGATAGGCAGTTATGCGATGTTGGGCGCATATACATATGGTGATTTCTCCACCGTTACGCCGCTCCGGCAAACATCTATAATCATCACGGTACTCATGGCGTTTTTATTTTTCAAAAATGAGCGAACAAATATAAAGCTGAAGCTCACAGCCGCATTGATTAGTTTTGTAGGTGTTATCCTGATAGTACTTTAATCAATTGTTGCGATACTTGTAATACATACGTAATTTTTATGTGTATCCGACTCATTTATGCATGTGGTGTTAGCAATTATGCTTAGTATACCATCTGGCAACTACTTAGCCCAGATACAGCGCAAGTAAGCTTTTTTGGGCACCCAAAACTAACTACGTTTTTTATACAACGTGCTATAATGTACATAGCGAATGGAGACACAATGGACGACAAAGAGTCATTACAGCCAGCAAACACAACGGTTGATGAACCGAGTCGTGAAAATCCGTACCAACTTCTGATGAGACAGAGTAAAAAAATGGGGCACTTCGCAATGCGCACATTAGATGTGACGAAAGAGTTCCTGAAAGCAGATGTTTCTGTCATCGATCCTAATGCACTGCTGTTTGGCAAAAAGCCAACCAGCAACGATGCGCGTAACAAAAAGATACATATGATCGTAAAGCGCTCGCACGAAGTGCTCGCGTCTGCCCGGACCATCATACTACCAAGCAATATTTTCCCCGATTCTATATTGCTTGACCGTTCAAAGCTCACCATAATGAAACGAAGTTTTTTCTGGTCGACGGAAACCATCACTATACGGATCGAAGACATATTAAACGTATCATCAAACATTGGCCCATTTTTCGGGTCGCTCAATATATCTAGCCGCGTGATGAATTCGACTGACCACTACGAAATAACTGCGCTACTGCGACGTGACGCGAAATATCTGAAAGAGATTATCCAAGGATATATGATCGCCTTGCATAGTAAAGTAAATATCGATCACCTCACTCAAGATGAACTTATCGCTACCCTAATCGACCTTGGTCGTGACTCGAAACTCGAATAGAAGGACTAAAAGTGCATAACAATTTGCTATACTTGTCTATATGAAAGCACTTAGTCTGGCACAGCCGCATGCAATTATCTTGGTAGGAATTCCTGGTAGCGGTAAAACGTATTTTGCAAAACAATTCTCAAAGACATTTAATGCACCGTTTATCGAGCTCGATGCGATTAGCCCGTATGCTAATAGCCCCGAAAGCGCAGCGTTGTTGGCACAATCTCAATTAGAGCAATTACTGAAAACAAAGCAATCAGTTATTCTAGAGCTCAACACCGCTTCCCGACAAAATCGAACCGAAATCAGCAGGTTTTTACGTGAAGCCGACTACGGCACTATGCTCCTATGGGTACAAACCGACAACAGCACAGCTAAAAAACGTGTCAAAAACAAGAAGATTGATTTTGAAGATGCTATCCATTCCTTTAGCCCACCTCACGCCAAAGAACGGCCTGTCGTGATCAGTGGCAAGCATACCTATGCGACACAGGCGAAGACTGTACTTCAAAAATTATCTGCTCCACGAACTGAAGCCGCCCTGAATACGGAGCGACCTAAACGCGGAAATATAACTATACAATAGCCAATGAGCAGCTTTATAGACAACGAGTTTGGTGAAGTTGTCATTCGAAAATCGAAATTGTCCCGAAGTGTACGGCTGAGTATTGCCCCCAACGGGATACTTCGTGTCAGCATGCCGCCCTTTGCAACGTTATTTGCAGCGAAACGGCTTATCAATTCATCTCGTAAAGAAATTAGAGATATGCTTCAGCAGTCAGATAGAACTAGCTTTACGGATGGTATGCACGTCGGTAAAAGCCATTCTATACATACGAGAGTAGCCTCTACGCTCCAAATCAAACATGTTCAGCAAATAATCGACGTAGCGCTGCCGGCAGACAAGCATATGGAGGACAGAGACGTACAAGCCCAACTGCGAACTGCCGTCATAAAAGCTTTGCGCAAAGAAGCTAAAGCGTATCTGCCGAAACGGCTAGCGTACTTTGCGAACAAATATGAGTATTCATATGAGAAAGTACAATTTTCTCACGCCAGTAGTCGGTGGGGAAGCTGTAGTAGCAGCGGGACAATCAGTCTCAATATCGCACTGATGAAACTCGATTTTGACATTATAGACTACGTGCTGTTACACGAACTTGCGCACACTGTTGAAATGAATCATAGCGATATGTTCTGGGAACTACTTGCAAACACCTTTCCTCAGTACAAGATAATCAGGAAAAAGTTGAAACAAGAATCACCGACAATATAACCTGCTATACTTACAGTAATGAACAAGGGTGGTGTTTCTTCTAGCGGGTTGCTTCAGCAAATTATCCGGGTATCCGGTCTCTTCCTCTCTATTGTTATTAGTGCATATACACTTGCAGTTACCTTCGATATCATTCCAAACCCTGCCTACGAGTTTAGCGTCCAGTACGGTGTCGTACTCAGCCTCACATGGATCATTGCGGGAATCCTTGAGTATTTATTGTTCAGCACTAGCAAGCTAAATGTATTTGTACGAGTCATCGGCTACCATATACTTGGTTTTGTATACTTGACGACTGTGACTGGCTTTGAATCGTTCCCTTTTATATTCGCTTGGGGCGTACTTTCGATCATCACGTACATATACTACTCGGCGAAGGGCGTGTGGTTTAATCTGATCATCATGTTCTTCACTGCGTTGGCTGATACTCTGTTGCACCTATCGACACCAGATATCGTGCTGAACAATGCGGTATCGGCGTTTTCAATAGCGATTGTTATCGTTATCTTTGTCATGTTCTTTCGGGTTCAAGAAAGGGACGACAATGAATTCATAGAAAGCAAAAAGAACGAATTGCTTGAACGTGAACGGTTGGCCACGCTCATCAACAACCTCGTAGACGGCGTAGTGAGTCTCGATCCTGAAGGTGTTATTTCTATTTACAACGCAGCTACGCTCAACCTCCTCGATACAAATACATCGATCGGGGGGAAATCGGTCGATAGTATTATACGGCTTGAAAGCAACGACGGGACGCGGGTAAAGTTACTGCCGTTACTTAAAAAAATGAAGTCTTTGACAATCAGCGATGAATACTTCGCAAAAGTGGGTGATGAGCGAATTCGGCTCGAGCTCACCCTTTCTCCTATAAATAGTAGGTATGGTAGTAGCGAAGCCGATGCAGAAGGCGATGGATACATCATACTCTTTAGGGATATAACAAAGGCAAAAAGCCTAGAGGAGGAACGTGATGAGTTCATAAGTGTTGTTAGTCACGAGCTACGAACGCCAATTGCTATCACAGAAGGAGCTATAGACAACGCACAGCTCATCTTCAGCAGAGACGATAGTAAGAAAGAAGTAATCACTAAGACGCTGCATATGGCGCACGAACAAGTCCTATTTCTTTCGAAAATGGTGAACGATCTTAGTACGCTATCTCGCGCAGAACGTGGTGCTGCAGATGAAGCGGAGGTAATAGATGTTAAGGAACTCGCCCATGGCTTACTCGATGAGTACAAGCCAGAAGCTAATAAACAAGGACTAACGCTCAATTTATCAGCTACTGGGCATCTTGGAACTATAAAGGCGAGTAAGTTGTATGTACAGGAACTATTGCAAAACTTCATCACGAACTCGATCAAATACACAAAAGAGGGTTCGGTAGACATCACTATCAACAAAAAAGGCGGCCAGATAGTGTTTGCAGTGTCTGACACGGGTATTGGGATATCGAAGTCTGACGTAGAAAAGATATTCCAAAAATTTTATCGTTCCGAAGATTATAGCACCCGCGAAACAGGGGGAACTGGTCTTGGATTATATGTTGCTCAGAAATTAGCTAAAAAACTGGGTACCCATATACAAGTTTCGAGTCGTCTAAACCATGGGTCGAAATTTTGGTTTGAGATTAAGCAGATAGCGGACGAGACGACACATGTTTAAGTCTTTCAATGAAGGGTACCTGGAACGCCAAAAACAGAATAAAGAGCTCCTAACATACATCAATAAATCTACGTTGGTATCTATACCTATTACAGTAATCATTCTTATATTTTATCCTATTCTCCAGGTAGGGTTAACCGAGCGGTACACGATTAGTGCTTTTATCATAAGTTACGCCGCGTTGATATTATACCTAGCGTTAAAGATATTCCAAATAAAAAGAGCGCCCGTTCTGCCTGTTTATCTAGAGCTACTAGCTTACGGTCTTTTACATATTTCGGGAGGTGTAGGTATCATTTTTATTCTGGGCTTCCAGCATCCTGTGAGTATTTTCTGGATCATGGTAATAATGTTAGGATATATTAATTTTGGACGGTTCGGTTTTGTGCTAACGGTATTATTGTTTGGCCTCATGGCCATCTTAGACTTCATAATCTATGGTAGTAGTGACCTTTCCTATCTTCTTGCCAGTTCGACATTATTCTCTGTTATCGTTATTTCATCACTTTCAGTTGCGAGGCTTCAAAATTTAACAGTTTCTAAGAACGAAGCACTTATAGTATCGCGTAGAGAAGAGCGTAAACAACGCAATAGTTTATCTGCAGTTATTAACAACTTAAATGACGCTATTATAGCTACGGATTCTAAGTTTAATATCCGGATTTTTAATGCAGCTGCTATCAACCTGCTAGACACTAACCTCGATATAACTGGCACATCTCTAGATAGTACCGTACCTATCGTTACGTCTGCTGGTAAAAAAATGAACTTAAGTACTTTGTTATCAAAGTCAAAACGCGTTGAAACGAATGATTCTTTATTTATGAATATAAGCGAAGAACGGTTACGGCTTGAGATCACTTACACTCCAATCCGAGACAGTCATTCGTCCAATGAGAGAAACATGAGAAACGGATACGTTATTATCTTACGTGATGTCACAAAAGCTAAGAGCCTCGAAGAAGAACGTGATGAATTTATTAGCGTCGTAAGTCATGAATTGCGTACCCCTATTGCTATAGCGGAGGGCGCTATTGGCAATGCTCAACTTATTTTCAGCCGAGATAGAAGTAAGAAAGAAATTATAGAGAAAACGCTTAATACTGCGCATGACCAGGTCATTTTCTTATCAAAAATGGTAAACGATCTTAGTACCTTATCGCGTGCAGAGCGTGGAGTTGCTGACGAGCCCGAGGTCATAGATGTTTCAGACCTGGCTCATGGGCTACTGGACGAATATAAACTAGAAGCCGAAAGGCAAGGATTAATACTCAATCTATCTGCTCATGGGGATCTTGGATCTATTAAAACAAGCCGATTATATACACAAGAGTTGTTACAAAATTTTATTACAAACTCAATCAAATATACAAAAATAGGTTCTGTTGATATATCCGTCAGTAAGAAAAAAGAGATGGTAATATTCTCCGTCTCGGATACCGGTATAGGTATTTCTAAAACTGATCTGAATAAAATCTTTCAGAAGTTTTATCGATCCGAAGATTACCGAACACGAGAAACAGGAGGAACAGGATTAGGGCTGTATGTTGCTGAAAAACTATCAAAAAAGATAGGTACTACTATTGTTGTGACTAGTAGACTGAACCATGGATCAACCTTTTCATTTTCAATACCATCGTACACTAGCGAGAAACCGGCTACCTCAAGGCATTGACCGTATGCACTATGTTCTATATAGTACGTATTGACAGTCTACGGAGAAACTCCAGTAGACTTTTTTAGATCTTATAGATCGGGAGAAAAGGCGTGGCTAAAAAAGAATCAAACAACGACAAAAAAGTGACTCGCATCTCAGCGAGCGATGAAACCTCTAAGAAAACCGTTTCGAACGCAAAAGCTGTTTCGAAAAAAACTGTAGCTAAAAAAGAAGTAGCTAAAAAGACAAAAGGCACAGAAGATAGAAAAAAAGGTCCTGTACAAGGATTTGTAGGCTACTTTACAGGCGCATGGTACGAACTTCGCCAAGTCCGTTGGCCAAACCGTGGAGCGACATGGAGCCTTACTGGTGCTGTTATAGCCTTTACCGCGTTCTTTGTACTATTTATCGTAGTGCTCGACACAGTGTTTGGCTATTTATTTGAATTGATATTGACATAAGGAGACATGAAATAATATGAGTACAAACAGATACGATTCTACCCGACAGTGGTATGCAATACACACATATAGTGGTTATGAAGAAAAAGTTGGAGACAGCATTCGCCAACGAATCAACGCAGTCGACATGGCTGACAAGATCTTTGACGTCATGGTGCCAAAAGAAAAGCAGATCCAGATCAAAAATGGCAAGCGAAAAGTTATCGAGGCCAAAATCTTCCAAGGCTATGCCCTCGTAGAAATGAAACTAACTGAAGAAACATGGTTCATCGTACGAAACACTCCAGGCGTCACAGGCTTTGTTGGCTCTGGCGACGCACCTACGCCTGTGTCTACTGCTGAAATAGCAAAGATCAAGAAGCGCATGGGTGTCGAAGATCCTAAGCACCAAATCGACCTTAAAGAAGGCGAAGTTGTGTCTATAGTCGATGGTCCTTTCAAAGGCTTTGACGGATCAGTGTCTGAGGTTGATGCTGTTAAAGGCAAGATCAAGGTCATGGTCAGTATGTTCGGACGCGATACACCAGTAGAACTTGACGCATTACAGGTGCAGAAGACGTAATATGACAATCAACCCAGAAAGTCATCATCCACGCTTTGGTGAAACAGATTTGTCAGCACAGCCTCACGATACTTGGGACGGAACAAGGGACGTGACAGCGAATATAGAGTTAGAGCTTGAAGCGCTAGCTTTACAAGTAGAACGTGGTGAACTAACAGAAGAGCAAGCAAATGCTATGGCAGATCAACTATTGTCTGATTCGTAGACAATAGTCTACTATTCTGCTATAGTAATTCAGTTACGCACTGCAAAAGCTTCACCAAATTGCAGTAATCTAAAAGGAAATTAAAGAGAACAATCATGGCAAAGAAAATCATAGGAAATCTAAAACTACGTATCCCTGCTGGGCGCGCAACCGCTGGGCCTCCAGTCGGTTCAACACTCGGTCAATGGGGTCTAAACATGATGGATTTTATCAATCCATTTAACGACGCGACAAAAGCTGATATGGGCAAAGACGTTATCGTACACCTTCAGGTATACGAAGACCGCACCTTTACGTGGAAGTCTCTTGGTCAACCTGTTGACGATATGATTCGTGAAAAAGTGGGCATCAAAAAGGGAAGTGGCAAGCCACACTCCGAAAAAGTAGGCAAGATCACTCGTGCACAGCTCGAAGAAATCGCTACAGTAAAAATGGAACACCTTAATGCTATCGACATGGATGGTGCAGTAAAAGTTATCGCTGGAACTGCTCGGTCAATGGGAGTTGAAGTAGAAGGGTAAGTCCTGTTACCGACCAAAGATTGCCGGCATCGTTCCGGCAATTTTTATTTGGACTATTTTTTGTGTTCAGAAATGTCTCCGAGCAAATCCACCATATCGTCAACAGACTCTACTTGAAATTTTGCCTTCGTTGCACCAGGACCTACCTTAATAGTAATAGCCTCTTCGTTCACAACGCTGAACATGTCTTCGTCAGTATAATCATCGCCTGCGCACAGCACGAAATCATATAGCTTCTCGTCTAGTACTGCTTCGACAGCGTGGCCTTTATTCACGTTTTTTTGTTTCACTTCTATTATATTATGCCCTCTATACATGCCGACGTGTTCTGAGTCGATCGCATTCTCTAGTTCACGGCTAAGGTCGGCGGTACGTCTATATGCTAACTGGGGCTCTACATTAATATAATGCCAAACTAGCCCAAAGTCTTTTTCCTCAAACTCTGAGCCTTCTGTACGTGCGACATAGCTTTTCATAATCGTCTTCAGATCTTCACGATATGTTTCAAAATCTCCATCCGCTTTGTGCCATTTTTTGTTATGGCGTATCCATGCTCCATGTTCCGCGGCGAGTACAAGTTTAGGTATACCTACAAACCACCCGATCAAAGTGCTACGTGTTCGCCCCGTAGCTATGGCTACGGTAGTGTTCGGCATGTTTGAAAGATTCCTTAGTAGCTTTCTAAGTCTTGGAGTAGGTGCCGATGCAAATGCGGATGGAGTATTTACAAATTTTTTTAAAGTACCGTCATAGTCTAGTATTAGTAGTCGTGATTTTGCGCGCGAGAACTTCTTTAAGATATCTTTATGCTCTGCGGAGGTAATACTGCCGAGCCCAACGCCAGGATTGGCGGCTGTTTCTATGTCTCTGACAAACCGTTCACTCCAGTCTTTGACGTCAGAAACTCTTAGTCGCTCTCGCATGATACCCAGTCTGCGTCGTTGCTCTTTTGTAGACATAGACAATGCATCGTGCAGTGCAAGAGCAATGGACTCCGTATTATTAGGGTTGACACTTATTGCTTCAGGTAGCTCATCAATAGCTCCTGTCATCTCGCTCAAAACCAATACTCCCGCACTTGATTGCTTAGCCGCAACGAATTCCTTTGCAACCAAGTTCATGCCGTCTCTTATAGGAGTAACCAATGCAACATCGGCTCGAGCATATAATGCTACTATCTCTGTAAAAGGCCTATTCTGGAATTGGTATGATATTGGCGCCCAATCGACAGTTCCATATCTTCCATTTATTCGCCCGACGGCTCGCTCTATATCATCGCGAAGTTGCACATACGAATCTACTCCCGTACGAGAAGGTACTGCTATCATAAGTAGACGAATCTTACCTAGGTATTCCGGATGCGAGTTTAGCAGTTTGTC
>Ga0307998_1001530_pt1 | contig 12436 bp, 12 predicted proteins | sample Davwhametageno37_FD_203147 | JGI IMG/M metagenome (GOLD analysis project Ga0307998, IMG submission 203147) | Marine microbial communities from Davis Island wharf, Antarctic Ocean - #37 | ecosystem: Environmental > Aquatic > Marine > Unclassified | place: Antarctic Ocean: Davis Island wharf...
TATTGTTTTGTCTGCATTTTTTCCCGGTGCGGAGATCAATACGCGTTTAGAGCCGTTATCAAGGTGCGCTTGGCATGCTTCTTTGGAAGTGAAGATACCTGTACATTCCATCACAACGTCAACGTCAGACCATGGCAGGTCTGCTGGGTTGCGGATTGCTGTCACGCGCATTGGGCCGCGGCCTGCGTCAATTGTGTCTTTGGTTGTTGTTACGGTGCCTGGGAAACGGCCGTGGACGGAATCAAAACGCAACAAGTGTGCGTTTGTTTCAACTGGACCAAGGTCGTTGATCGCCACGACTTCCAAATCTGTGCGACCTGATTCAAGCAGTGCGCGCAATACGTTACGGCCAATACGGCCAAATCCATTGATTGCAATTTTAGTGGTCATATACGGGTTCCTTCTTGAACGGTCTCGCTCGTCAAATATGACAAGTTCATGTTATCGCTAACATTGCTATTATGAAGGTTTTGTCAACCGCCAAACCTCACCAGCGCTTAGCGCCAGAAAGCCAACCATTCTGTGAATTCAGCGAGTTTCCTTGCTAAAAAGAGAAGGTAGGCTGTATCGAACATAAAAATATCGACACATATGCCTATCACAATAATCAGGCCAAGAACTAAAGCGATTGGGTTTGTCATATGAATGGGGCTTAAAACAGCTAAAGGGTAAGGCTGATATGCCAGCCTTACCCTAATCTCGCAAGTGTACCGTTGTTAAGCGGGTGGCTTAATCCAACTGACCCATCGCAACAGCCACATCGGCCATACGCACAGAAAACGCCCACTCATTGTCATACCATGCCAGCACACGCACCATGCGTCCACCAACAACCTTGGTCTGGTCAGGGGCAAAGATCGAGCTGTGTTCGGTGTGGTTAAAGTCGATCGAAACCTTCTGCTCGTCGTCATAGGCCAATACGCGGCCCATCGGACCAGCGGCGGCTTTGGCGACAGCGGCGTTCACTTCTTCAACCGTCACATCGCACTTGGCGTAAAACGTCAGGTCGACAGCCGAAACATTGGGGGTAGGGACGCGCATCGCGGAGCCGTCCAATTTGCCCTTAAGCTGTGGGAGCACTTCACCCAGCGCTTTGGCAGCACCCGTTGATGTGGGGATCATCGCCATAGCCGCAGCGCGGGCGCGGTACAAATCATCGTGGCGGCGATCTAGGGTGGGTTGGTCGCCGGTATAGCTGTGGATCGTGGTCATGATGCCAGACTCAATGCCGAATGCCGCGTCCAACACCCTGGCCAGCGGGGCAAGGCAGTTGGTGGTGCAGGATCCGTTTGAGATCATCGTGTCATTAGCTGCCATCAACTCGTCGTTAACGCCAAACACCACAGTTTTATCCACGTTTTTGCCGGGGGCAGACAACAGCACACGTTTCGCGCCGCGCTCAATATGCTTTTTCGCTTTATGCCCGTCGTTAAAGTTGCCGGTGCATTCCATCACAACATCGCAACCCGACCAATCCAGCTCGTCCATATTATAGGTCGAGAACATCTCGATCTCGCCGCGGCCCAAATCAAGGGTGCGATTGCCAACGGTGATTTCGTGAGGATAACGGCCATGGACAGAGTCATATTTGATCAGATGCGCAGCAGTGGCCAAAGGCCCCGTCGCATTGACCTTAACAACTTCGATGTCGTTACGCAGCGATTGCGAGATATGAGACAGAGTGCAGCGCCCGATGCGGCCAAACCCGTTGATGCCTACTTTTACCGTCATTTTAGAATCCTCGAGATATCTAATTTCTAAAATGTTTTTAGGGGGCTGGGTTTGATCAAGAAAGGGTTAAATGGCGCAAATTCAGACTGATAGCGGCAACGGTAGCGCAAACATCGATGATGGCGCTAACAGTTTGGGTGAGCTACGTAAGAAAGCGAAGTGAGCGGCCGGTGCCTAGGCGTGCATAGAGGAGTCGGCTGTGCATTTTGTTTGTCTCGATTTACCCCGTTCATAAATACACTGGCATCAAGTTGGTCAGTTGATACATGAAATCAGTTGCTGAGATGAAGGTGAACCGCAGGAAGCCGAACGATGCAACCGCTAAACCGAATTTGGTCAGCAATTCCTGCACAGCAGATGCAGACGGCTCTAGGAGAGGCACCCCACATCTAAAATGATTAAGGTCACTGTACTTTGGGTTTGAAATTGCACCGAATGAACCAGGCGCTAAAGGTAATGAGTCCAAATGGGCCACCGAAGATCAAAACGCTGGCGACGCCGCAGACGAGTTGACCCGTATGCGTTTGAAATAATTCCTGTGCTACTTTAAGTCGTTTCGTTGCCAGTGGTCTTTCGGGCTTCGGACTTGGCCCTTTGGTACCCATTGGCGCTGATCTGACATCAAGAACTTCGACCGACAGATATGCCCGTGGGAAACGCTTGTCGGAGGCGTTTCGAGAAACTCTCAGTCTTCCTCCAGATTTCAGTTCAACGATTTGACCGTCTTGCGGTAAAGTATTTGAAAGACTTATTGAGTAAATAAATTTATTCACTGCGTTGCGCACGTTATCCAACAAGAGTGCGGTTGCTTCTACGAGAACGTGATGGCCGGTGATATGTTCAGAGCCAAACGCGTGAAAACCGACTTTTAAATTTCCTGCTGGATCACTGGCGTCTGAAAACATATTTGGGTGAACCTAAACGCCCATAGCGCGAGGATCTTTTTGTAGGTCAAACTGGTCTGGCGTCAAAAGTTGATCAGACTGGCACCAGAGAATGAGGTCTGGTTTAGCCATATTGGCGATGTGGCTGGCAAAAAGTTGGGCAATGAATAGCCAGTTTGAAAACTCGTATTGATTTGGTGTTTTGGGAGCGAAATACTCAGCCCCCATGATATCTTCAAGCGTTCCAAAATCACGGTCAGACAAGCCGTCAGGCAAACCATCAGTCAAAATTTCATCGCTTCCGACGGTGATAAAGATGTTTTTACGATGCGCCTGAACCAGCGCCTTTGAGTCGGGACTTTTCATTTGTGTGAAAGGAGAGAGAAGCACGCCTGCAAACCCTCGAGGGCCAATGGCGAACTGTTCTGGCTGATCTTTAGTACCACACCATTGATTATGACAACGCCGAACAATCCATCATGATGATGACCAAGTCCTACCTCGTAATTGTCACCAGCTATCAACTGTAGGTCTTGAACAAGTTTTCCATATGAGAACGGTTCATAGTCTTGATAAAGGAGCCCAACATCTACTTTAGTTGGGCGAACTGGCGGTACCATAGAATTACCTCTGCTGTATTTATCTGGCAGAGTAGACTGGAAATTAGGGTATTTCTTTGACGATCATTGGGAGATTTTTGGGCTTTACACTATTCATATTGCCCGCTGTCTTAATGCCACTTGGGTAGTCAATGCTTAGGTCGGCATTCCATCAGTTGCCACTTTCCATCAGTTGCCACTATTGGGAATTTCGGTGTGATAGGCTTTCCACTGTTAAACCCAACATTCCCTAAAAAACAGTTAACCGCCCCGTTCAAACGTTAACGCGCACCAATCCTAAACAAGATGTTAACGCACCCCGAGCCTCTAAAATGTACAGTTCACACCCTGATCTGTACATTTTACCTTTAACCCCCACATTTCTGACGCAAAAAGGGTGGGTGCATTGTACATAACACCCGCCTTTTTGTATATTTTAGCCGTTCAGTAGCGCCGAACGGTGCGTTTACGCCTTACAGAAGCGCCTTGGCTTTCGCCGCAACGTTGGCTGCTGTGATGCCGAATTGTTCGAACAATTCGTTCGCTGGTGCAGAGGCACCAAAGCTGTCCATGCCAACAAAATCAGCTTTGTTAGATTTGCCACGTTCGCCCAGCAACCACTGGTCCCAACCTTGGCGTACAGCAGCTTCAACACCCACACGAACTGGGCCGCCCGGAAGCACGCGTTTGCGGTAGCTTTCGTCTTGCTGTGCGAACAATTCCATACATGGCATGGACACAACGCGTGTGCCGATCCCTTCCTCTTGTAGGATGTCACGTGCCGCCAATGCGATCTCAACTTCTGACCCAGAGGCCATCAAGATCACCTGACGCTTGCCCTCTGCATCCGCCAAAACATAAGCGCCTTGTGCGGTCAGGTTTTTGGTTTTGTGCTCGGTGCGAACCGTTGGCAAACCTTGGCGTGTTAGGGACAAGACAGAAGGGGTCTCTTTGGTGGTTAGTGCGATTTCCCATGCCTCAGCCGTTTCCACAGTGTCCGCTGGGCGGAACACGTAAGTGTTTGGCGTTGCACGTGAAATTGCAAGGTGCTCAACAGGTTGGTGTGTTGGGCCATCTTCGCCAAGGCCGATGCTGTCGTGCGTCATAACGAAAACTGTTGGGATTTTCATCAAGGCCGCAAGGCGCATTGCTGGGCGTGCATAGTCGGTGAAGCACATGAACGTTCCGCCGTATGGACGCACTCCGCCGTGTAGCGCCATGCCGTTCATCGCAGAGGACATGCCGTGCTCACGGATGCCCCAATAGACGTAGCGACCTGCGCGTGTGTCCAAATCGAAAACACCCATGTCAGATGTCTTGGTGTTGTTGGATCCTGTAAGGTCGGCAGAGCCGCCTACAGTCTCTGGCATGATCGGGTTCAAGACCTGAAGCACCTTCTCAGAAGAGGCGCGTGTCGCTATCTTAGGAGCTGTTTCAGACGCTTCTTTTTTGAACGCCTTTACGGCGGCGCTTAGCTTCTTTGGCGCCTCCAAAGCATAAGCACGATTAAAGTGTTCTTGCTTGGATTTAGGTATGGTCGCAAAGCGCTCTTCCCACTCAAGACGCGCAATTTTCCCCTTTGTTCCAATAGCTTCCCATGCAGCCTTTGTTTCTGCAGGAACTTCGAAAGGACCTGTTGTCCAACCATAGGCGGCTTTGGCTGCTGCCATTTGCTCTGGGTCAGTCAATGCGCCGTGGCCTTTGGATGTGTCTTGTGCTGCGTGGCCCAATGCGATGTGGGTCTTGCAAGCGATCATAGTTGGCTTGTTACCCTTCTTAGCTTGGGTCAATGCCTCATTAATCGCGACTGGGTCGTGGCCGTCGATTTCTAAAACAGCCCAACCTGCTGATTTGAAACGTTGAGCTTGGTCAGTGCGGTCTGATAACTCGACAGTACCATCGATGGTGATGTTGTTGTTGTCCCACATGACGATAAGCTTGGACAATGCGTGGCGACCTGCAAGCGTAATTGCCTCTTGGCTTACACCTTCCATCAAGCAGCCGTCGCCAGCCATGACGTATGTGTAGTGATCCACAGCTTTTTTGCCATAAGTGGCGCGCTGGATCTCTTCGGCCATTGCGAAGCCAACAGAGTTTGCAATGCCTTGACCCAAAGGACCTGTTGTGGTCTCGATACCAGTTGCGTGACCGTACTCAGGGTGACCGGCAGTGATAGCGCCCCACTGGCGGAAATTTTTGATCTGCTCGAGGGTCATGTCTTCATAGCCCGTTAGATGAAGCAGAGAGTACAACAACATTGAGCCGTGGCCGGCAGATAGGATGAAACGATCGCGATCTGGCCAATGTGGGGCAGATGCATCAAATTTCAGGTGCTTTTCAAATAGTACAGTTGCAACGTCGGCCATACCGATTGGCATGCCCGAGTGACCAGAGTTGGCAGCTGCAACAGCGTCTAAGGTAAGCGCGCGAATGGCGGCTGCTTTGGGCCAATGATCGGGGTTGGCGGTGCGTAGGGCAGTCAAATCCACGGGGTATCATCCTTTGAAAAGTGTCGAAGTTAAAGCTGCATAACAGCCGAGACGCAAAGATCAAGTCGGGGATATTGTCTTAGTGCGAAACTGGCACGAGCGACGACCCACAAACCCCTGAAACCAAAGGGGGCGCATTTTCTTGTCGCTTTGGGTAGTCTGTTTGAAACTAGGGACTAAATTCGATTCGATTGTGGCTCGATTATGGGCTGTCTTTAGATATAGTTGATGAAAACGAATATATGTCAGATACTAAAAGACGAGGGCAATACATGAGCGATATTGACGAACTTCAGCGACGGATTATGGCGGCAATGGACCGTGTGGCCGGTGGCTTGGATCAATTGGGTGCCAACAGCGGTGGCGATTCAGCAGCCCTTGAACAAGCGCTTGAAGAAGAAAAGTTAGCCAATGCACAACTGGCTGAACGTGTCCGTGTGCTCAACCAACGCCAAGAAGGCGAATTGGCTGCAGCGACACAGATGGCAGAAGGTGCCAAGGGGCGCATGGCCGAATTGGACGCCGAAATCCAGCGGGTGCGCAAAGTCAACGATGGCCTTCGCGAGCTGAACGATGCGTTGCGCATTGCCAATGAGGCGGGTGTAGGTGAACCACACTTGATTAACAAATCTATGATGGCTGAGCTGGAAGCGCTGCGTGCAGCCCGTTCTGTCGATGTTTCAGAAACAACTGCAATTATCGAGGCGTTGACGCCACTGATCAATGAAGCAGAGGGAGTAGCCTAATGCCAGAAATCACAATCTTCATTGGTGGGCGTAATTTTGAAGTGGCGTGCCAAGCCGGTGAAGAACAGTATTTGCAGGCTGCTGCAAAGATGTTGGACGACGAAGCAAAAACTTTGTCAGACCAAGTTGGACGTATGCCCGAAGCACGTATGTTGTTGATGGCGGGCCTAATGCTGGCGGATAAAACCGCAAGCTTTGAGGACAAGGTAAAACAAACCCAAGGGACACTAAATGAGCGCGATGCGGAGTTGGAAGGCTTGCGTGACATGGCACCACCACCGCCAGAGCGCGTCGAAGTGTCTGTGATCCCAGCAACTGTCACTGATACTTTGGCAGAATTGGCAGCCCGCGCAGAATCTTTGGCAGCCTCAGTTGAAGAAAAGGCCTCTGGATAAATCCAACGGCCTTTTTTCGACTCTATGAACTAACAAAGATGCGTAATTTGCGCATCTTTTTAGTCTATGTGTTGGCTTCGCGAATTTTGTCTGCTGCGTCTTTGTCAAACGCCACACCGCTTTCAGCAAACAAGGTGTCCAGTTCGCCGGACAATGTCATCTCAGTGATGATGTCACAGCCGCCGACGAATTCTCCTTTGACGTATAGCTGTGGAACAGTTGGCCAATCAGAAAACTCTTTGATGCCTTGGCGAATAGCTTCGTCAGCCAAAACATTTACATCAGCAAATTCGACGCCCATGTAGTTCAAAACGCCAGCAACTTTGCTGGAGAAACCACACTGTGGCATCTCTTTGGTGCCCTTCATGTACAAAACAACGCTGTTATCGCTGATCTGAGTTTGGATTTGTGTTGCTGTATCAGTCATCGGATTATCCTTTGGATAGGGTATTGTTCGAAACGTCGGCGCGTGGCCTTGGTCAGTTACTCTGGAATTTTGGTGGTCAGCGCGAGGGCGTGTAGTTCGCCGTGCGAGCCATCCATTTTGCCTTTTAGTGCAGCATAAACAGCGCGTTGTTGTCGAACGCGGTTCTTACCTTTGAAGCTTTCGTCGATCACTTCGGCCGCATAGTGATTTCCGTCACCCGCAAGATCAGTGATGGTGATCGCAGCGTTTGGAAAAGTCTCGCGGATCAAGTCTTCGATGTCTTTGGCCTGCATTGGCATGGGCGGCACTCCGGCATGGGAAATTTATAATTGCCTGACAGATCTAGGGGGGCTTTGATGCGAGCGCAAGGACATGCATCTGATCTGCGACAACAAAGTGGATCAAAGCCTCTGGTCATTGTGGCGTTCTAGGGTGAATATCGCTGAAACGGAGGGTTCAAATGGACATGTTTGAAAATGCACCAGAGCAGGCTTTGGCATGGCACCGCGCTGGGAAAGGCGCGGCACTAGCGACTGTGATCCAAACATGGGGCAGTGCGCCGCGTCGAATTGGTGCGCAGCTCGCGATTGCAGGTGACGGCGAAATGCAGGGCTCGGTTTCGGGCGGCTGCGTTGAGGGTGCCGTGGTTGTTGAGGCGCTTGAGGCATTGGAGAAGGACGAGGCACGTGTTTTGGAATATGGTGTTAGTGATGGTGATGCCTTTGCTGTGGGGCTGGCCTGCGGTGGAACGATTAAGATTTTGGTTGAACCGATTGGCGCGGTTTTAACCGAAGAACTATTAGCACGATTGGTAGAGGCGCGCACAACCCGTACTAGGATCGCATATGTGGTTAATATCAAAAGTTATAGGCGCGGACTGACCAGTGATGGCTTCGTCGAGCGATTTGCCAAGGACCGTTCAGGTTTTGAAGAAGATGGTGAGAGGTTCGTAGCTATCCACAATCCGCCTTTGCGCCTGGCTATTGTTGGTGCGGTTCACATTGCACAAGCATTGATGCCGATGGCACGTATTGCCGGTTTTGATCCGGTTGTGATCGATCCGCGAGGTGCGTTTGGCTCAGCTGCACGTTTTCCCAGCGAGGCGATCCTTGAGGATTGGCCTGACGAGGCGCTTAAGACTTACGGCGTTGATGCCCGCACAGCATTGGTGTTGCTGACGCATGATCCCAAACTGGATGATCCGGCATTGCATGTCGGGCTACGATCAAAGTCTTTTTATATCGGAGCCTTGGGGTCCAAACGAACCCATGCAAAAAGAGCTGAGCGGTTGTTAGCAGATGGTTTTGCACAAAAGGACATAGACCGTATTCATGGACCTATTGGATTAGACATCGGCGCAGCCAGTCCGCAGGAAATTGCTGTCTCGATCCTGTCTGAGATGGTTCAAGTATTGCGTCAGCCAGTATGAAGTTTGGTTCGGTTCTAACATCTCAAGCTGTTGGGGCTGTGCTTGCCCATTCGCTTCATGTTCAGTCCGGCGTGAACGGTACCAGTTACCGGATTGCCAAGGGCACTGTCCTTACAAATGAACATACCAAAGACCTATTAATGGATCAGCAGGCTGACATTGTTGTCGCGCGTCTTGAAAGCGGGGACGTTGAGGAAAACGAGGCTGCAACACGATTGGCGGCAGCGGTTGCGCCAGATGCTGCGCAATTTGGGGTGCGAATTTCGGCTGCAGGGGCAGGGCGCGTCAATCTATATGCAATCAAAGCGGGGGTTGTAGAGATTGATGAGGCGGCAGTAATGGCGCTGAACGCTGTTGATCCGATGATTACAATGGCAACAGTCCCACAGTTTCACCGCACTGACAGCAACGGTATGATCGCAACTATCAAGATTATTGCCTATTCGGTCCCGCAGTCGTCATTGTTACAGGCCGCAAGCGTAGCTGCCAATGTCATTCGTATTGCAACACCGCAGTATAGAACAGCTACATTGATCGAAACGCAGGTTGGCGATGAAATGCCCTCATTCAAGGGCCGTGACGCTATGCGTGGGCGATTGGATCGTTTTAGTGTTGAGCTGCTTGAACGAACGGTTGTACCACATAATGAGGCGGCCATTACGACGGTTTTGTCAGAAGCTGAAGGGGAGTTCGTCTTGTTACTCACTGCCTCTGCAACGTCTGACCCCATGGATGTTGGTCCCCAAGCGTTGCGCCAAGCAGGCGGTGACGTCACAGGTTTTGGAATGCCTGTTGATCCCGGAAATTTGTTGTTTTTCGGATGGTTAGGCTCAAAACCGGTAATTGGATTGCCAGGTTGTGCCCGGTCCCCTGCATTAAACGGGGCCGATTGGGTTCTGGAACGACTGCTGTGTGGAATATCACTTTCACAAAGGGACATTGCGGCGATGGGGGTGGGTGGATTGCTTAAGGAAATCCCAACCAGACCCCAGCCACGAGCAAGAGTTCAGCCAAGAACGTAGGGTCATTCCGCATGCCGTAAGGGAATTTTTTTGTTCTCAAGTGGCCCGCACCATGCTTAACTCAATTTCAATACTACGAAACAACAGGGAGAAAGATATGGGACAGGTCACGATGACCGTGAACGGCAAAGCCGCGTGTGGCACAGTTGAGGGACGCACGCTTTTGTCTTCATTCTTGCGCGAGACGTTGGATTTGACCGGAACCCACGTTGGGTGCGACACCAGCCAATGTGGGGCATGCGTGGTGCACGTTGATGGGGTCGCTGTTAAATCCTGCACCATGCTTGCTGCCGAGGCTGATGGCGCAGATGTCGCGACGATTGAAGGCCAAGCGGCACCCGACGGCACGTTGAATACAATCCAACAAGCATTTCAGGACCACCATGGTTTGCAGTGTGGTTTCTGTACCCCGGGCATGGTGATGACGACTGCGGCTTTGTTGAAAGACAATCCTAAGCCATCAGAACAAGAAATTCGTGTGCATTTGGAAGGCAATATTTGCCGCTGCACGGGTTACCACAACATCATCAAGGCAATCTATGCCGCGTCTGGACAGGACGTTGCTGCATTGGTTGCTGATTAACTTCAAACGAACGGGGAAGGGAGAGTTCCCCAACGTTTCAGTCCAAACATCATGGAAAGGCGGATGCCCCGCCTTTTGACCAAACACAAGCGCATGATTGACAACAGTTGATCTGCGATAGGGAGGAAATACCATGCCAAAAGACGGTGAAATTAAAAGCGGAATTGGTGCCAGCAGTAAGCGGCGCGAAGACGTTCGGTTCCTGACAGGGAACGGCAATTATACAGATGACATCAATATTCGTGGACAGGCCTATGTGTTCTTCCTGCGCTCAGATGTTGCCCATGGCACATTAAATTCTGTCGATACATCCGCCGCATCTGCGATGCCGGGTGTTGTTCAGATTTTTACTGGTGCTGACTTTGAAGCGGTCGGTGGTATTCCCTGTGGTTGGGAAGTTACGGACAAGCACGGGCAACCGATGCAGGAACCAAAACATCCGGTTTTGGCCCACGGCAAAGTGCGCCACGTTGGTGAACCCATTGCGGCCGTTGTCGCCGACAGCCTAGAGCAGGCGCGCGATGCGGCGGAAGCTATCGAAGTCGACATTTCTGAGCTGACTGCTGTGATCAACATGAAGGACGCCTTTAAAGAGGGCGCAACCAAGGTCCATGACGATCTTACATCCAATCTTTGCTATGATTGGGGATTTGTTGAGGAAAATAAGGGGGCGGTTGAAGAAGCATTCAAGAATGCTCATCACGTCACAACGCTAGAGTTGGTGAACAACCGTCTTGTTGCCAACCCAATGGAACCACGCGTTGCCATCGGTGATTACGCACGCAGTGATGAACAGCACACGCTTTATACCACATCACAAAACCCTCACGTCATTCGCCTGCTCATGGGTGCATTTGTTTTGGGTATTCCTGAGCATAAGCTACGTGTCGTTTCACCAGATGTTGGGGGTGGTTTCGGCACTAAAATCTTCCACTATCAGGAAGAGGCGTTTTGTACCTTCGCTGCCAAGGCCTGTAATCGCCCGGTGAAATGGACCTCGTCGCGTTCAGAGGCATTCATGTCGGATGCGCATGGCCGTGATCACGTAACGACCATTCAGCTGGCGCTGGATAAAGACAACAACTTTACAGCCCTACGCACGGATACTTTGGCAAACATGGGAGCATATTTATCCACCTTCGCTTCATCAGTCCCAACATGGCTGCATGGCACGTTGATGGCGGGCAATTATAAAACGCCGTTGATCTATGTGAACGTCAAAGCGATGTTTACCAACACGGTGCCTGTAGATGCGTATCGCGGCGCTGGACGCCCTGAAGCGACCTATCAAATCGAACGTGTTATCGACATGGCTGCGCGTGAGTTGGGCGCTGATCCAGTTGCATTACGTCGCCAAAACTATGTAACTGAATTCCCATATGCCACGCCTGTGGCTGTAGAATATGACACTGGTGATTATCACGCGACGATGGATAAGTTGGAAGAAATCGGTGATTTCACTGGTTTTGAAGCCCGCCGCAAAGAGTCCGAGGCCAAAGGCAAATGGCGTGGACTGGGCATCAACAACTACATTGAGGCTTGTGGCATCGCGCCGTCGAACCTCGTTGGTCAGTTGGGTGCGCGTGCAGGTCTTTATGATGCCGCAACCGTGCGTGTGAACGCGACGGGTTCCATCTCTGTTATGGTCGGGGCGCACAGCCACGGGCAGGGGCATGAAACCGCATTCCCTCAGGTTGTTGCAGATATGATTGGTATCGACGAAAGTCAGATCGATATTGTTCACGGTGATACCTCTAAGATTCCATTCGGGATGGGTACATACGGTTCGCGTTCTCTCGCGGTTTGTGGGTCTGCAATGGTACGCGCGACGGAAAAGATCATCGCGAAGGCCAAGAAAATCGCGGCGCATCTTCTGGAAGCGTCAGACACTGATATCGAATTAAAGGACGGTATGTTCAGCGTTGCAGGCACGGACAAGTCTGTGGCTTGGGGTGATGTAACCCTCGCGGCTTACGTTCCACATAACTATCCTTTGGAGGAGATTGAACCCGGTTTGGAAGAAACTGCGTTCTATGATCCGTCAAACTTTACTTACCCTGCAGGGGCTTATGCCTGTGAAGTTGAAGTTGAGCCGGATACTGGCAAAGTTACGATCGAACGGTTTGCCGCT
>Ga0307998_1001533_pt1 | contig 12423 bp, 10 predicted proteins | sample Davwhametageno37_FD_203147 | JGI IMG/M metagenome (GOLD analysis project Ga0307998, IMG submission 203147) | Marine microbial communities from Davis Island wharf, Antarctic Ocean - #37 | ecosystem: Environmental > Aquatic > Marine > Unclassified | place: Antarctic Ocean: Davis Island wharf...
AGGTAATGGTATTTGGTGCGGCAAACTTTGCTGTACAACGATGCGATTCTTTAGGAGCTATTCCTGTTACATCATGGGTATATCCACAGGAGAAAAAGAACGGCTTTTATGATTATGCTATGGCAGTAGACATATTAGAATGGTTTGAGAAGAAAATTGCCCCTTATCCATATAATCAATTGGCAAATGTGCAGTCTAAAACCAGATATGGAGGAATGGAAAATGCTGGTTGTATTTTTTATCACGAAAATTCAATTGATGGTAAACGAGGTTCTGAAGATCTATTTGCTCATGAAATAGCGCACCAATGGTTTGGGAACTCTGCAAGTGAAGCAGATTGGCATCACGTATGGCTTAGTGAAGGTTTTGCTACCTATTTAACAGAGGTTTATAAGCAAGAGACTCAATCGGACTCGGCTTTTAGATTGGGCATGGAAAAGGCAGGAAAAAAAGTATTGTTGTACACTAAAAAATTCCCGAACTCAAAAATCATTGATACCTCTATAACAAATTTAAATCGATTATTAAATCCTTGTACTTATCAGAAGGCGGCATGGTTTCTACATTCGCTAAGAAATTATATTGGGGATGTAGCCTTTTGGAAAGGCGTGCGAGCTTATTACAATAACTATAAGTATTCAAATTCTTTAAGTGAGGGGTTTATGGAAGAGATGGAATTTGCTTCTGGTAGAAAACTATATCCGTTCTTTACTACGTGGCTTTACCAGGAGGGCTTACCTAAGTTTAATTTCACGTGGTCGCAAAAGAAAGGGATATTTTTAGAACAAGTGGGCGAGAATTTTTTTCCAGTGAACGTCAAATTTGAGATTCGATATAAAAACAATAAAACAGAATTGGTTAATTTGAATATGGATAGCCGAACTATTGATCTGTCCTTGGATTTTAAGAAGGATAAAATAGAATCCATTATTTTTGATCCTTACAAGGATATTTTGAAGGGAAAATAGCCCAAAATGAATACATATATCCCAAAATGGGACGTTGTTTCGCGGTGGCACACCTTGGTATAATGCGCAAGGTGCAGCAGTTCAGTTATTTATATTTTATTAATAATTTATTTACGTGATGGTACGCTAATGGCTAATAGTAAAGTGAATCGCTTGATTCATTATAGTTTAGTTTAAGGTTGGTTGGTTGATGTAAAAAGGGTTTCATTCGAAGCCCTTTTTACATCTCTAACATTTGGGTTTTAGGGTTTCGATTTTTTTTCAAAAAAAAAGCCGTTTCGTCCGGATAGTTATCAGGGCAAAACGGCTTTCTATATTTTATAAAGTGTTAGGTATTATTCTCCAACAACTTCAAATTTAATATCGCTTACAATGTCTTTGAAAAGTTTCACTTTAGCGTCAAATGTTCCAATTTCTTTAATTGGCTCATTCATAATTTGAATGTTTTTACGCTCTACTTCAAATCCAAGTTTTTGAAGAGCATCAGCCAATTGTAAGTTAGTAACAGAACCAAATATCTTTCCGTTTTCACCAACTTTAGCTCCAACTTTAAGAACAGTGTCCGTAAGTTTTTTAGCCGTTTTTTCAGCTTCTTCTTTTACTTTCTGAATTTTATGAGCACGTTGTCTTAAATTCTCTTCGCGCACTTTTTTAGCAGAATCGGTAGCCAATATTCCAACTCCCTGAGGAATTATATAGTTACGGCCAAATCCGTTTTTTACTGAAACTAAATCGTCAATTTCACCTAGTGAGTCAACGTTCTTTTTTAAAATTACTTCCATCTAAATATCCTCCTTATTTAATAAGATCACCACCGTAAGGCATAATTGCAAGATGACGAGCACGTTTTACTGCAACACTAATTTTTCTTTGAAATTTTAATGAAGTACCTGTAATTCTTCGAGGTAACATTTTACCTTGATCATTTACAAATTTCACCAAAAATTCAGGATCCTTGAAGTCAATGTATTTTATTCCAGTTTTCTTAAAACGGCAATATTTATCCGTATTAATTTCTATGTTGATGGGCGTTAGGTATCTAATATCGTTTTTAGCAGCCATAGTTTCTTTTATTTAAGGGTTAAGCTTCCGCGTTTTCAGTCTTTTCGACTTTTTTTGCATTTTTATTCTTGGCTCTTCTTTGGTCTGCATAGGACATAGCGTGCTTGTCCATTTTTACAGTTAAAAATCGAATGATTCGTTCATCACGTTTCATTTCAATTTCTAATCTTTCTATACAAGATCCTTCGCCTTCAAATTCCAATAGGTTATAAAACCCAGTAGATTTCTTTTTAATTGGGTAAGCCAATTTCTTAAGCCCCCAATTTTCGCGGTGCATTACTTTAGCCTTTTGTTCCTTTAAAGTGGCTTCAACTTTTTTTACTGTTTCCTTTACCTGATCTTCAGATAAAACGGGAGTTAAAATGAAAACAGTTTCGTATCTATTAACCATTACTATTAAACTTTTAATTTAATGTTATAAAATTTCCCCAATATGGGGCTGCAAAAGTAAGGTTTTTTTGCTTTTGTACAAGATTTGAAATTGAGTATTTTTTATTAGGCAAAAAATATATAAAGTTAAGAGTACCAAGTTACTAATGACGTTGGCTTCTCATCCATCTAAACTATAATCTACATTTTTTATTTTTGACTCAATCTGAATAAATTGTTGACAACTAGAAGGATTAAAAATCCTCTCGTTTTATTCAAGGAATTTATATTTGCCCTTGATGGATAATTTTGTTGTTTCGGCTAGGAAGTACCGCCCACAAACTTTTGAAGATGTGGTTGGTCAAGCTTCTATTACTAAAACGTTAGACAATGCAATTTCTAGTAATCATTTAGCTCAAGCTTTTCTGTTTACAGGTCCAAGAGGAGTTGGTAAAACTACTTGTGCTCGAATTTTGGCTAAAAAAATAAATTCTTCTGATAAACACAATGGTGAAGAAGATTTTGCTTTCAATATTTTTGAGCTAGATGCTGCCTCTAATAATTCGGTCGATGACATTAGAAACTTAACAGAGCAAGTTAGAATTCCACCCCAGGTTGGAAACTATAGAGTCTATATTATCGATGAGGTTCATATGCTTTCGCCTTCTGCATTTAATGCATTCCTGAAAACGCTTGAAGAGCCGCCACCACACGCTATTTTTATTTTGGCGACAACCGAAAAACACAAAATTATACCAACAATATTATCTCGATGCCAAATATTTGATTTCAGAAGAATTGAAATACCAGATATAATTGAGCAATTAGAACTTATTGGAAAAAAAGAAAAAATTAAAGCAGAGCATGATGCGCTGCATGTAATTGCGCAAAAAGCGGACGGAGCTATGCGCGACGCACTTTCCATATTTGATCAAATTGTTAGTTTTTGTGGTAATAATATTACCTATCAAGATGTTATCGATAATTTGAATGTTTTAGATTACGATTATTACTTCAGAGTTACTGATTCCATTCAAAAAAACGAAATTCCTAATTCACTACTTCTATTTAATGAGGTTTTAGAAAAAGGTTTTGATGGACATAATTTTATAAATGGTCTTGCTGAGCATTTTCGAAATCTTTTAGTTTGTCAAAGTCCTGAAACTTTAGAACTTTTGCTAGTAGGGGAAAACATAAAGGAAAAATACAAAAAGCAAACTTCACTTTTGTCAGGCAAAGATTTGTTATTGGCATTGCGGATTACTTCAAAATGTGATATTCAATATAAAGCAAGTAAAAATCAAAGGCTTTTAGTTGAAATTACACTCATGCAATTGTGTTCAATAACGGAAGAGTCTGAAAAAAAAAAATCCAGTTAATAAGCTGGTTTGATGAAGATTTAGATTTTCCAATTATTATTAGAGGAGATAAGCTTGCTAAAGGAGATTATAAAGCCTCAACAAATACTTCTTCAGTTGTAGCCGAACCTAAAAAGGTAGAGTCGGTAACACCAAATGTTCCACAACCTGAGATTAAAGCTGTTCCTCTTAAAAAACTTAGTAAAGGGCTTATAAAGAAGGGGTTTAAATCTGGTTTGGTTTCTATTAACGGTATGCTTGAAGATGCTAAACCAAAGGATAAGGAAGAGGAAATTGAAGATTTTTCGGATCGGCCAAGGACTATATTTTCAGAAGAAGAGTTTAAAGAACAATGGAGTTTATACATCAAAAAACTTAAAAAAGAAAAGCGAGCAAGTTTAATGAGCACACTTTCTAGTTGTCGCCCAGTAATGGAAGAAAACTTTCTTCTAAATATGATTTTCGATAATAAGGTTCAAGAAAGTGAATTCAATAACCATAAAACAGATTTGCTTGGTTTTCTTCGTGAATCTCTTCAAAATTGGGGTATTCATGTAAAATCGGAAGTTCGAGAAAATGAGCAAAAGAAAAAATACTATACCAATAAAGAACGTTTTGAGCGTATGATAGAGCTTAATCCCAAATTGGAAGACTTAAAGAAAAGGTTAAATTTAGATACAGATTATTAAGAAATGAGGCGTCATTTTAATTGCAAATGACGCCTCATTGTCTTAGAATTTTTTAATCGACAAAAGTAAAAGCCTTCCCAAGTTTTCCAGCTCTTCCAGTTCTTCCAATTCTATGGATATAACTATCAAAAGTCATCGGAATAACGTAATTAATAACGTGAGTTACGTCAGATACGTCAATACCACGGGCCGCTACATCAGTAGCAACTAATATTTGAATATTACCTTTTTTAAACTTTTCTAACGCGTTTTGCCTTGCGTTTTGCGTTTTGTTTCCATGAATACAATCTGCTTTAAACTTTGCTTTTTTAAGTTTATCGCATAAACGATTGACCCGATGTTTTGCTTCGTCAAAGATTAAAACTTTTTCAAATTCCTCTCCTTGCAACATATCGATTAGGTAATTAAGTTTGTTTACATCTGGAGATAAACGAATGACTTCTTGGTTTATGTGATCGCTTGTCATAGCACCAGTACTCACTTTTACTATGGCAGGATCGGTAAGGATATTATCAATAAGGGACTGTTGTTTTTTGTCCAACGTTGCCGAAAATAACATGGTGTGATTTCGGTTCTTCATTTCTGCGATAATGCGTTTTACATCATGCACAAAACCCATATCAAGCATGCGATCGAACTCATCCAGCACAAGTGTGTTGAATTTTTTCATGTCTAGTATACGCCTATCCACAAGGTCAAGAAGCCTTCCTGGTGTTCCAATTATCACCTGCTGATCTCTTCTTAATTGAGAAATATCTTTTCTGATGTTAGTACCGCCAATAAATACTGCACTGCTCATTCCTAAGCCTTTAGTCATGCTCCTAAATTCGTCTTCTACTTGAATTGCAAGTTCACGAGTAGGCACTACAATTAAGGCAAAAGAATTTCTTTTTACGTTTATTAGTCTTTCAATAATTGGAATAAGAAAAGCACCTGTTTTACCAGTTCCTGTTTTTGCTATCCCAAGCAAATCTTTATCTTCCAAAAGAATTTCTATGGTTCTGTCTTGAATTTCAGAAGGTCTTTCGTAGCCTTTTTCTTTCAAACAAATTTTTAGACGAGGACTAAGTGGCATTTCGTCAAAAAGCCTATCGGCTCTAAAATCTTTTATTTCTAATTCTACTGCCTTATGTACTAATTTTTCCGGATCTAGTTTAGATGGACCTTGTTTTTGTCTTCCACTACCACCGCCTTTACGTTCCGGTCTTCGGCCTTTTTCTCCACCAGAGTTTCTGGAGGAAGAATTGGTGCGGTTTGAGTCCCCAGGACTTCCGGGTCTTCGTTTTTTGTTTTTCCAAGCAGGCTTGCTATTGCTGTTGCTGCTACTATTACTTTTTTTATTAAATGATGAATTACTCATACTATTATTGATGCAATAGAATACCTATTGCTATGTTTTTTTGTTGCATTTGATTATTGCGCTAAATCAAATGCAGAATAAAATTAATTTGAAATTTTAAGGAGAATGTATCGCTAACTGCGCACGGTTATTGAAAGTCTCATAGTTTGCTTGCTTTTAAGTGACTTGTTTTTTTTATTGTGTCTAGCAAGTAAACGCGACCGGTTCAATTATTTGTTGAATTGGACGCCAACTTAGTTTTGTACTAAGAGACTGCAAATGTAGTTAGGAATTTAGAACTATTGAGTATTTATTAATTCCGTAGATTCAACAACGAAGTGCAAGTTTTTAATTTTCCCAAATGTATTTATAATAGTCCTAAAATTAATTGCCTCCAAATTCGCTTTTCGTTTTGCTAACTTTCTGCAAATGCCAATTCGCTTATAAGGTGTTATCTGAATTTATTTCCCATATCATAATGGCTCTGTCGTCGCCTGCAGAAATCAAATAATTATTGTAAGTGCTCCAAATTATTTTATTTACAGAATTTAGGTGACCATCCTGTTTTGCTTTGTTAATCACTTTTAAAAGTTGAAATGTATTCGAATCCCAAATTTTCAAGGTTTTGTCACGGCTGGCAGTTGCAAATAACTTAGAATTCGGGCTATATGCAATGTCGTAAATAGCCCAATTATGTGCTGGAATTGATTTTATTATTTCATACTTTCCCACTTCCCAGATGTTTAAATGAGCATCTCTGCCACCCGTTAAAAGAACTTTTCCATCAGGACTAAAACGCACAACATTTGACGAAAGCCGATGTCCAACAAAGACTTTTTTTTCTTGCAATGTATTTAGGTCAAAGATGCGAATGTTGCCATCGCCAGAAGCTACAGCTATTTCAGATGTAAAGTAATTGAAGTCAATGTTTCGTACTTTTTCATTACAAAGTTTTTTAATTTGGATTAAGGACAAGGTGTCAAGTGAACAAATCGCAAAACTGCCGTCTCCACCAGCTGTATAAATACAATTGGTTTCTAAGGAATACCTAATATTAAAAACCTGAGAAGTATGGTTTTTCAGAATTTTTATTTCTTCTTTTTTTTCTAAATCTAGTATATGAACATTACCATCTGAGGTTCCTGCCAGTAACAATTTTTTTTCGGGAATGTGACAAATAGAATATAAAACGGCCGGAAATCGAGCTGCAAATTTGTCAGCTTCAAATGTTTTTAAATTCCATTGCGCGATTACCTTATCTCCACTACCAGAGAAAATAAGATGTTCATCCGTTCCTTTATCTAAACCGTAAACTGAGCCACCATGTCCTGTAAGTGCGGCTATTTTATTCACCTCAATTCTCATTAATGTATAAGTTTTCTCATTTCAGTGTCTTTGCACTTATCGCAAGTAACAAGTCGATATTATAATAATTTCATTTTTTAACAGGGTCACTATTCAAACCCATGTTTTTCAGTAAATTGGAGGAAAAGGCAAGCATGTTTTGCACTTCTTCGGTGCGGGCAATATGTACGTAAGTAAATATCATTAAAGCCTCTCCGTTACTTTCAATGTGGTGTATTTCATTTTCATCTAGAAAACAAATGAGATCATCAGTAAAGAATTTTCGGATGGCATCTTCATCTTCTCCACTTAAATGAAATTTATGAGAGAAACCAGGGTGTTTTATAAAATCAATATCTCGGTTTAATCGGGAAAATACTTTCACCCGTTCAAATATTTTATCAAAGAGTCCTTCTTTGTCAATAATAAATCGCGGAATTCGAGTTGGGAGTCTCACAATTTGGACGGTAGTTTGATACACCTCCAAAGCAAACATTGCCCCCTCATCAAACACAATGTCGGCTATTTCCCATTGTGCATTATTTTCTAAATCTTTCCCTTGCAGAGAATTACTCTTCATTTCAATTGGTCGCGAATCGAAGAAACGAAAGTTTCTCAAATAAGAAGTATTCCAATCCACTTCACGGTCGAAAGACCAGCCATTTGCAATGGCTAATTTTTGTAAACGAATTTGACGTTTGGTAAGCCGCTTGGTCAGGCCACCGGTAATAATTTTTAAAGCTCGGTTATGATCTGTAGAAGCAACATGATTGTCCAAGCCAACTAGTTTGACATCTACACCTTTGTTCTCTTGAATGCGTTTATATTCAATCACATTTTCCATTATAGTTAGATCTACCAGTCGAGTTTGTGACATATCAATACGCACTGTAGCACCAGATGGAATTTTTTTCAGCAATTGGTCAAGCTGCAAGGCATACAAGAAATTGGCAATTCCTTTCAATTTGACATCATAAGTGCCATTATCCAATTGAATCAATTTGGAGCCAGAATTATAAATCAATTTAAAGAAACGCATGAAGCCGACTTTTGCCAACAACATGTGCAAGACTAGTGTAACCAAAATCCCACCTACGATGCCATACAACAAGTCTGTAAAAAGTGTTATTATCAGTGTTGATGAAAGGAATAATAACTGTTCTACACCTTGATCGTAAGCCTGCTTGAATACTTTAGGTGATGCCAATTTATAACCTGTGTGCAATAATATTGCTGCCAAAGCTGCCAAAGGGACGCTTCTTAAAACCGGTGCCAAAATCAAGATAAAAAGAATTAAAAAGATTCCATGGTAAAAGTTGGACCATTTAGTCTTGGCATTGTGATTTACGTTTACCGTACTCCTAACAATCACTGTTATAATTGGAAGTCCGCCGAGAGCTCCGGATATCATTGTACTAAGTCCAACGCCCACCAAGTCTTTATCCAAGTCAGTGGTACGTTTATAAGGATCTAGTTTATCAACGGCACGTGCGATGGCCAGTGTTTCTATGGTAGCGATTGTGGTAATTGACAATACGGTTAGCCAAAAAGCCGAAGTCCCTATCATCCCAAAATCTGGATGCATAATGCTATCCAATGGGTTATTAGGAATATCAATAAGTAGTTTAGGACCTACGGCATAGGAATTTCCCAAGAATTCAATATAATGCTCTGTAAAAAAATCAAATGCGAATACCAATGGTATTGCCAATAGCAAAACCCACATGGGTGCTGGTATTGATTGGATGAAGTTGTTTTTAATTTTATTGTGAAAAACAAGAGCCAAAAGACCAACCAGTGCAATTAAAAAGACAAAGGGATTGGCATCGGGAAGCTTGTAGAAAATATCTACTAAAGTTTCAATAGTGGTGTCACCATTGGAATCTGTTCCTAGTGCAAAGTGCGCTTGTTTTGCAAAGATAATTACGCCAATAGCGGCTAAAATACCATGTAGAACCGAAGAAGGCAATAACTTGCCAAAGCGCCCCATTTTAAGGAGTCCAAATAAAATTTGAATGGCTCCAGCAACAACTATTGCTGCTAGTACGTAATTGATGTTTCCGTCTAATGCGACAAGACCGCCAAGAACCACTGCAATTAATCCGGCCGCGGGGCCATTAATTGCTACGTGCCCTCCACGAAAAAATGTAGTCACAACTCCGCCGATAATTGCGGAAAGCACCCCGGCCATTGGTGCTACTTCTGAAGCAACGGCAATGCCCAATGCTAGTGGCAAAGCCACTAGAGACACACTCAAAGCGGCTTTAAGGTCGCTGCGCCAATGTTCTTTTAATCCACTAAATCCGCCCGAAGGAATGGAGTTTTTTGTGTTCATTGTTTGTGAAAATATTTTGAATTACACTATTTACAGTAGAGGTAATACTCGTGGTGGTCCAGAGTATTCCATTCCAATTATACTTTGTTTCTTAAAAATATTTATTTATTGGTCAAGAAGTGGCTAAGATAACAAATCCATCCCGCTATTATGTCTTAATTGTATTTGATTGTATATTTATTGGATTTTGAAACATTTATAGGAGGCTTTCGTGCTTTAATCGATAATGGAAAGAAGAAAATCCAAATTATTCAAAAGCAAGATTATATGAATACTTATAACCCTTGGGTTCATTTATCCTAAGTTTTTCAGTAAGCCTCTTTAATTGGGATCATAATGTTAGCCTCCCTTTCAGGGAACTAGAATCCATCTATTACTTGTTTCGGTATTAAATTCTTCTAAGTTAGAATTCCCAAAAACGTTTTCAATTTTTAGTTTAAATGGAGTAAATAATTCTTTCAAATGGCGAAAATTCTAACTTCGAATTAACTCCCTAGTATTTCAAGGCTAGGATTTTGATAATCCCTTGCAACGAATGAGATGTATTTTTCTTGCTTTGTTTTTTTTAAAGACACTCTTTGTTATATCTGCTTTATTACTCAAGCCGTAAATTTCTGCAACCACTGAGTTTTTAGAACATAACGAACGATCAGCATCTAAACAATTTATAAGAAAGTGAGTTTGTAAATAGGATGAAATAGTTACTTGCTGATCCGGTTTGAAAAGATAGAAGTCCGTTTCTGTTCCATAAACTACCTTTCTTTTTAAAGTACCTATAATGGGTGAATTGTCCGCCAATTGTGCTCCTGAATCACGTATTCTCATTTTATTGGAAAAAAATAATTTCACTTTAGTATCACTACAATTTTTTTTAATTGCAATGGAAGGTAAAAATGTTTCTAAGGAAAACCTTAAATTGCTAAAAAGGGGAGGGACGTAGCCATGGATAATATTAATACTGGAAAAACTAATTCCAACAAAGGCCATTAAAAAAGAATATTGATAAACAGAATTTAATAATAATTCATTTGCTTTATTGCTTCCAAAAAGTAAGGATTTGGCAATGTATGTAAAGGCTAATGCCACAACGACGAACGTGGTTAGGCTGTATTTGTATTTTTGAATATCAATATTAATTGTAGAATCAAAGTGATTGGAAATATTGATGAGGTTATTGACCATTTTAATCCAAAATTTAAGAGCCAATAATAAAAAGACAAAGCTAAGAATCCATAAATCGTCTTCTAATCCGCCAAGGAATATAAAATGATAGAGGCCATGAATTATTACAATTGAAACAAAGGCAGAGAATGTATCTACGAAAACGGATTTCTTTTTATTAAAAACCGCAATTGCCCAATAATAGCATATTGTAGAAGTGAAAATCATTTGTAATGGGCTTGAGTAAAGAGTGTGGCCTCCAATTGATTCAAACTCGGTATAGAATAAAATAAAAGAATTTTCTACAAAGGCAAACCCGAGAGCTGAAACAGCCCCAAATAATATAAAATCGAAAGGTTCGTCTAAAATTTTCGTGAAACGGGCCAAAAGAATTAGCGGTAAAAGTTTTAATATTTCTTGAATAAAACCGAAAATTAAAATAGAGTAGAGTAGGCTACTGGAGTCCTGAATTTTAAAAAACTTGAGCAATGGAAGTGAAAGAAAACAAAGGAACGCACCAGCGATAAAAACCCCCAAAACGATCCAGAGTTTTTCGGGTTCGAATACGTCTAAATTATAAATATATTGAAACCAGAAATAGGAAACTAAAAGGGAAATGACTGCGGAGAAGAAATAGATGAAAAATACATCCCCATTTTGCAACGAGGAAGAAAGAAAGCCGGATAAAACAAATAAAAAGGAGACAATAATTATGCTGACAGTGGCGGCGGTGTATTTAAAGATTGGTTGATTTTTAAAGTCAATTCGATTGTTTACTTGGTAAGCAGCTTTTAAATCATAAATCCATAAGCCGAAAAATGCGATTAATGTAAGTCCCGTTATCGTAATAAGTATATCCATTTTTATCAGTTAATTTCCTATGATTAGAATTTCGAATAACTAAAAGATGCAAGTTAGCAAGTCAAATAAAAATCATGCTTATGATCCTCCTTTTCTTGCAACTAGAATCAATCGATTACTTGTTTCGGCATTAAATTCTTCTAAATTATAATTCCCAAAAACGTTTTCAATTTTTAGTTTAAATGGAGCAAATAATTCTTTCAAATCTTCGAGTTCAAATGCAGTTACACGTTCTTCAAAATGCAGTTTTTTTCCCTCGGCTTCAAAATCTATGTTCTTTTGAATTATGTTGTTTTTGATCTCTCTATTTATAGAGAACTCAATTCCTTCTTTGATTATTTTTTCCTGCGCCACCAAGTTGTTTTTCACCTTATTTGCATTTAAAAAATCGAGTACAAATATTCCGTTTGGTTTTAGCCCATCACAAACCGATTCCATAACTCTAAGGTTATCTTCTCTGTTGTTGAAATAGCCGAAACTAGTAAACAAATTGAAAATGTAATTGAAGTAATGTGGTTTATAGACCATACGCATATCATGAACTGAAAAACGTAAATTTTCGTTTTCAGATTCAATAGCAGATTCTATGCTGCTAGAGGATAAATCTACTCCCCAAACCCGATATCCTAATCTATTGATGTGTTTTGCATGCCTTCCTTTTCCACAAGCTAAATCTAAGATGGTTGCATTTTCAGTTGGTTTTAAAAAACCGATGAGGTTTTCGATAAACCTGCTCGCTTCCGTGTAATCTCTATCGCTGTATAAGGTGTGGTACCAAGTGGTGTCAAACCAGTTTTCGAACCAATCGCATTTTTCATCCATAAAAATCAAAGGTACTTATTACACTCTAACTCAGAATTTAATGAAAAAACAATTGTCTAAAATAAAATATGCTTTGGAGTATGAGGAAAAATCAATTAAAACCGTTGGTTTTGTT
>Ga0307998_1001535_pt1 | contig 12415 bp, 6 predicted proteins | sample Davwhametageno37_FD_203147 | JGI IMG/M metagenome (GOLD analysis project Ga0307998, IMG submission 203147) | Marine microbial communities from Davis Island wharf, Antarctic Ocean - #37 | ecosystem: Environmental > Aquatic > Marine > Unclassified | place: Antarctic Ocean: Davis Island wharf...
TCGTGCGCACCAAGCGTAATTAACATAACATCTCCTCTTCTAAACCCACCTGTAGTGGCTGCAACCGTATTCTCGTGCACAGTAAGGGACGCGACCGCTAAGGTGGCAGCCGTGGTGCCCGGCGCGTCCGCCTCCGTAATGAGCCCGGTATCAATCGGAGTAATCATTTGAGGTCTATCAGCAAAGGAATAGTTAGCACCGGGGACCGCGGTATGATAATCATATGGCTGTCTAATCTGGAAGTATTCTTCTTCCTGAGCAGAAAAACGATCATGGCCATTTAACTTAAGTTGAGCAGTGCCATAAGCGTTAAGTGCAGCGGAAGTCCAAATAAGTTCCTTCACCGGGTGATTAAAGTTTAACTTAGTAGACTTCGTGTCGGAAGCTGACTGCTTCTGAATCTGTTCAATAAGGTATTCGTGAGAAACCTGAGCAAAGCGTCTTCTCTCATCAGTGTCAAGGTAGATGTAATCACACATAACCTTGCAGGCAGCATTAGTAGCACCAGTTAAAGCATCTGTACCCCAGGTGAACTTAAGTTTGACTTCGTGATACTGAAGGGCAATTAAGGGTAAAGCGAGACCAGGGTTGCGGCAAAACCAAAAGTTAAGGGGGACTTGAGCCATCCCTACAGATCCATCGCGTGCTAGCGGTGTGGCAATTGTCGGACCAAAATTGTGGGAAAGGGCCGAAGTCATATTTTTGAAAGCAAGTGCCTTAGAATCTGGGACACTTAATTCGGACCAAATCTGATTCCATTCTTTATAATGACGGTCAATACGCTGTCCCCCAATCTCTAATTCAACCTCAGATACAAGTTCATCACCATTTTCGATACCAGCGGTAGAAGAAGTAACATAAATCTTGTGTACTAAATCACCATTGCGAGAAATAGTAACAGTACCGGTGCCTCCAGCACTAGCAATCGCCGTCCCACTAATCGTCTGCTCAATAGTCTCCATCGAGAAGTTAGTGTGCCGTCTGTAGACAACCTTGAAGAAAGTTATCTGAGGGTTACCGGTTAAGTAAATATCCTGAGCACCATAAGCTACAAGTTGCATTAATCCTCCTCCCATTTTATTTTATACACTCATTTAGAAAATAATTCTGGAGGAATTAACTTAAATAATTAATTTTAATTATTAATTTGTGAAAGATGGATTTTAATTAGTTCGACTATACTTAGTTCGAATAAGCTAGGCCGCCCATACCCGACATGATACGAAGGACGTTGTAGTTGACAGCGTATATAGCTTCTTTATTGGTTGGGGCAGACTCTCCAGTACCGGGATTGAACACAAGTTGGGCATTATCTATTCTCGAGAAATTGCAAGTTCCAGAAGGTTGATGTTCTTCGGGTTTGAGAGCAAAGGAATATACATTAATTTTCTTTCTCATATGCGAAGTTTCTGCTTCATCATTACCAATAACCTCAATAGATACATCATCAACTCCCGACGCTAATGCGGCAAATTCTAATTTTGTATCTAGGACAATTAAAAGGGCGTTATCTTTGAGACTATCGCTGCCGCCGCCGTCCAGAAAGTTGCCTTGGGCCGCCGTATCAATGGTAGTTCCTGCTTTGAGCGGACCAAGTGTCCCGGAAGAAATCGACGCGATGTCACTCGTGGCCATGATGAAGCGAACCTTAGCTTCAAAGGCTACGTGCGAAACACCTGTACCAGCAGCGGGAACACTTAAATCGTGAACGATAATTCTTAATCTAGTACCCTGGGTGATAGTTCCCGCTTTGATGCACGAGATGCTCTCTGTGTTACCCACGATAAATGCCGACGCCTCTGTGGTCGCGTTAGCGACAGCAATGTTGTTAACAGGGACAGCGACAGAAGGGGTGCCATCGCCCCCTAATGTAACTAAATTGATTTCCCCGACTGTCAAATCGTTATGGTCATTGAGACCTTCGTCATCCGTATGAGTAGCACCAGTACTCTTCGTAATCATTTCAGAAGAACCGTCATTACCAACCGCTAAGTTCTGATGAGGAATAGCCGTGTGGTAATCATATGGTTGTCTGAGCTGGAAGTATTCTTCTTCCTGAGCATCAAAACGATCGTGTCCATTTAATTTTAGTTGAGCAGTACCATAATTGACAGCTTTCGCGTGTCCTGCCGGAGATGTCCATATAAGTTCTTTCACGGGATGGTTGAAATTTAGTTTTTCGCTGTTTGTTCCACCAAAACTCTGTTTCTGTAATTGTTCAATAAGGTATTCATGTGATACTTGGGCAAAACGACGGCGCTCATCAGTATCGAGGTAGATATAATCAGCCCATACTTTAACAGAAGCTACTTCACCAGCAAGGGTGGTATTACCCCAGGTGAACTTAAGCTTAACTTCGTGGTACTGAAGTGCGATCAAAGGTAATGCGAGTCCAGGATTGCGACAGAACCAGAATTGTAAAGGAATTTGAGTCATTCCCACAGAGTCTTCGCTATTAGTTGCTAAACAGTGTGTCATATTCTTGTATCCCATACGCTTAGGACCGGGCGTAGTTAATTCAGCCATAATATCGTTCCATTCTTGATAATGACGTTCAATAAGCTGACCACCGATTTCAAGTTCAACTTCAGATACGATTTGATTACCCTGATTAACGTCGGACGAACTGTTAGTAACATAAATCTTGTAAACCAAGTCTCCATTACGAGAAATAGTGACAGTTGAGTTACCAGTAGAGGTAGGTGCCCCATTAATAGTCTGCTCGATCGTCTCCATCGAGAAGTTAGTATGCCTGCGATAGACGACTTTGAAGAAGGTTATCTGAGGGTTACCGGTTAAGTAAATATCCTGAGCGCCATAAGCTACAAGTTGCATTAGTCCTCCTCCCATATTATTTATATAGAGTGATTAGAAAAAAATATAGATATTTATTTACCTGAATTTAACTGATTATTTAATTAGTTCGAATAAGCTAGGCCGCCCATACCCGACATGATACGAAGGACGTTGTAGTTGACAGCGTAGATCCTGCCGCCACCGTCATCCCCCGTAATGTTCAATTGGGCATTATCGATTCTTGAGAAATTACAGGTTCCAGAAGGTTGATGCTCTTCGGGTTTGAGTGCGAATGAGTAAACATTGATTTCCTTGACCATCTTAGAGGTGCGGGCTTCAGCATGATTATGTGTTGCCGAAGAAGATAGTAAGACTCTGTATGTCCCTCCACTCGTTGCGTCCACACCCATTAACTGACCAAACATATCTCTTGGAAAATATGTCGTAGTGAAGGTAAGTTTGGCGCCGGTTACGCTGACACCACCTGCGGGAACTGTCACATAATATGACCTATTTTGTACGGCGGGCAGCCCTCCTGCTGCTAGGGCGGCGACAGACGTCCCAGGTTGCGTAACAGGTATAATTACTAAGTGCAACTCTGAAGCATATCCCGACGTGAATGAGGGGGCGCTCGCTCCCTCAACAACGACACTGTTCTGGTTGATATATAACTCACCATCACCCGTAACAGAGTCACCACCCGTATAGCGTCCGCTAGCCGTATGACCTGCGAGTTCTTCACCATGCTTGGCACCCAATATAAAATCGTGGTATGCCTTTGGTAAATTCTGACGGGGCACCGCTGTGTGACAATCAAACGGTTGTCTAAGAGTGAAATATTCTTTAGTCTGTTTCTCAAAACGATCATGACCGTTTAGTTTCAGTTGATATTTAATACCTGATAACTGTATCACATCATTGACCCAAATAAGTTCCTTTACGGGGTGGTTGAGTGTGAGTTTTTTATCACCGGCACCAGCGGTGTATGTCTCTCTCTGTAATTGCTCAATTAAGTATTCGTGAGAAACTTGAGCGAAACGACGACGCTCATCCGTATCTAGATATATATAATCGCACCATACTATTGGGTTCAGTGATGCGCCAGCATAACCCCATTTGAACTTAATCTTAACTTCATGATACTGAAGTGCGATCAGCGGTAATGCGAGTCCAGGATTGCGACAGAACCAGAAATTCAGCGGTATCTGAACGGTTTCGACGGCGTCTAATCCCCCCGTGCCTACTTCACACTGCATCGACTTAAGTGCGTGGCACTTAGATTCGTCCGTAGTCAATTCGTTCCATACTTCATTCCATTCTTTGTAGTGCCTATCAATTAGTTGTCCTCCTATTTCTATCTCAACCTCTGAAATTAATGCGGAACCGTTTGTAGCCGCTGCTGAATCTGCTGAAACATATACTTTGTAAACCAAGTCTCCATTACGGGAAATAGTACACGAAGCACTACCTGAGGTGACTGATGTCGATGACCCGTCTAAAGTCTGCTGAATAGTCTCCATCGAGAAGTTAGTGTGCCTGCGATAGACCACTTTGAAGAAGGTTATCTGAGGGTTACCGGTTAAGTAAATATCCTGAGCACCGTAAGCTACGAGTTGCATTAGTCCTCCTCCCATATTATTATTTATATAGAGTGATTAGAAAAAAATATATAGAAAAATTATTTACCGAATAAAAAAGAAAAGAGTAAAACTATCATTAGAGATTCATAGTAAGTTAGCGGTGTAAATTGTGAATTATTTCCGCCTGTATTGGTAACTACTTTCGGCCATATTATATTATAAGTTAGTTGGACGGCGTATGCTCTTATTAATATAATTGCTAGGCAGGCACAGAATAGAACAATAATATTTTCAGGAGTTCCTGTGAACATCTTCTGAATTTTTTGTGCTCCACCGATCATATTTATAATTATTATTTAGAAAATAATATTTCTGTTTCTTTCGGATCTAAAACTAGGTCTAATACTTGCTTTACGGGATTCATGATTTGATTAGTGATATATAATTCATAATCGAGAGTTAGTTTATGTTTATTGATATAATCAATATGTTCGATCCTATCTCCCTGTAGTATATTTTGTTTTTTATATTTCGGTTGACTGCGATCCTCAACTCTGAAATTTTGTGATTTCGGATTTCCGTTTTTAAATTTACCGACGACTCTCCTTTCGGTAATAATTTTGTATCCGATTATTTTCTTGCTATCTCCTTTTGCGATATAGGCATAGGGGATTCTATCGTTCGGTTTAGGTTTATTACCTGGATCTCTTTCTGCCATACGATCTGCGAGGACCTTGTGGGCGATACCTGCTGGATTTTTATAATATCCTCGTAGTGCTTTTGTAATAATGAAATGTCTTAAGATAAATTCTCCATTACGAATACTTTTCAGAGTTTCTTTGAGCCATGATACGGCCAAATCAAAATCTTTATCAATCATAATCTTCTCGATTACATTACCGAATACATGCTTTACGATTGGGGCATTATCCCTTCTCTTAAGAACAATACCCATCGCATCGCGTTTACAGTCATCAGAATTAAATTCATATTTATCACCTGTATATCTTTTCTTAGAGATAAGAATGAAAGGGAAGAATGTCTTTTCATATTCCAAGTCTTGTGGTTCATTTAATAGTTTATCATGATATTCGATTTCTGGTTCTCCGTTTTCATCATGTACAATTAGTTCTCCTTTAGTGATGTATCGACCTGCTTCTTGTCCGCACTGAATACAATGTTTTAGGGCGTCTTTGCCTACTAGAAGTTGTCCGTCCTTCATTCGACTAAATTTCACGAATACTGAGTCTGTATCACCGTAGATAACATCTGGTTTTCCATAACCTTTCTTGTGGGCCCATTCTTCGACTCCGTTAGAAGCGTCATCTATTCTCGATCGTCCGATAGATGTAGTGCATGCTGCGAGATTAATTTTAAAGACTGTGCTAGTTTTAGCGCCTAACTGACCATATACAGAGTTGGCTGTAACTTTATATGCTAACTGAAGACCATCTAGGACTTTTTTTTTAAATTCATCAGGTTCTTCTTTCATCATTTTTTTGGTTGCTTTTCGTGCCGAAAGAAGATGATTAAGGACTGCTGGTATAATTCCCATAGGTGCCTCACCTTCTTTAAACATTCCTTTCTTAATCATATATTCAGGTTTTAAGAAATGACACTTCGTTTGAGTCTTAGCGTCAATCTTTTCCACGGTATCTCCTTTTCCTTTATTTTTATAGATCCAATCTTGATATGTGACGGTATGATAATTTTCTTCACCTATTTCAGGTAGGAGTGATATATCTTCTATATATGTTTCATGAGATATATTCTTCTCAATAATGGATGATGGATACAGAGATGCGTAGTCTAAAACAGCGATAGGGTCTTCGAGATATATACCCGGTTTAGGATCTAAGACGACGGCGCCTTCGTAACCTTCCATTCCCTTTTCCGATTGATGAAGTATTCTTTTATACCACTCTTCTAATTCCCAGGGGAAGGGTTTTCTCCAATCGGCATCTTCAATAATTTTATCTTTAATTGTTTGTTCTGATGCTCCGTTCTTGATCATTTTGATATAATCACTTAATTTTGGTATTTTCTTTAGTTCTGGAATTCGAGTATTTCTTTCGTCACACATCCGAGCGACAACGGATGTTACTTTAACTCCTTGACCTCTTAAAAAGATAAATGAAGCGGGAACAAATGATACATTTGCCATACCTAAATTATTTGGGATAATATCTAAAAGAAGGAGTAAATTAATACATAATTCACAGTCTTGGACACAGTACTTGGCGACGGATGCTCTTCCTTTAGGTCCACCGAACTTATGATTATCGAATATATCTTGAACAGCAATATCGTCTTTATTGAGACACCATTCCACTTTATGATACATTTTCAGATCAATATCTAATTTATTTGAGAGTGTGATAATCTTCTTATTTATTCCTTTAATTTCATATTTCTTACCATCATTGAATAATTCTTCACCTATATTGCTATGCATTCTGAATGAAATAAAATCATTATCTTTGAGATTACCGATATCTGATACTTCGATATCATGATTTACGATTGATTTTAGTTTACCTCTCATGAAGTGTGAAGCGACATTGTCGAGTTTATAAGATTCCAAGTTATGTCCTTTCTGAACTTCTTTCTGTATATCAAATAAAATACGACCATCCATCATTATATAATGAAGTGTATTATCTCCTAATGCCGATGAAGCTAATTGTTGTTTTCTTATCTCACATTTCTTAGATTTATGATCCTTAGATCTATATTCCTTAGTGTCTATCTTACCGAAATTTAAAAATTCTTTTAGAGGACATCCCTTTACATGCCACCAAGGTGATTTACAATTATTGTGACATGGAAATAATGTAGATGCTCTGTCATAGATATATTTAAAATCAAATCCAAATATATTATAACCGGTGATAAAGTCTGGATCTTTTTCTTTAATAATATTTTTCCATTCCAGAAGTAGTGCTTTTTCAGATTTACAACACTTAACATGAATACCATCTATCTTGTCACATATTTCTTCATCTGGTAAATTATCTTTGTCACCGATTACTAAAATATGACGATAGGTGTTTCCTGTTCCGTAATCATAAAAGACGGTTCCGATCTGAATAATAGGATCACCTTCACATTTAATACATATTTTATGACTTTCGTTTTCTATAATATCTTGTAACTGATTTATATTCTTATCTCTGTCTTTACCTTTGATATCTGTCTTTTTAATATATTCTCCAATTGATGATTTTTTTATCTCAGATATGATATCATCATAAAATTCGTCGGATGGTTCCTCGTTATTCAGTATGTTTAATTTATTCATGATAGCATGTTTCCATATAAAATTATATCCACTAAAATCACCTGTAAATCCTGATACAATAAGTCTTCTGATATTATCATATTTATTTTCATTGAATGATTTTACTCGTGATTCTGGTGCGTTCTTCACGATTGATTGGTATGAATCAAAAACATCTTGTGCTAATTTCTTAAAATTCTTTAGTGCCTGAGGAAAATCACCGTGTGAACTATCACACTCAATATCAAAACTAGCGATTCGATACGAACTTAGTGATGTCTTCGCAAGACTTTTAATATCATTTACATTGGTAAAATATTCATATTTACAAGAAGGAAATAAATTAGTTTTATCCATTGTAGCATTACATGATACCCAACCTGTAGGATTTATTTTGGTATCATGAATAAATTTAATAACCGGATGAATACTAGATTCATATAGATTCGATTCACAATCAACTGAAGTTGGAGTAAGTCTCCACTGCTGGAGTCTATCTCGTGCTGGCGCAGTTAATTTAGAAGACTCATCACTGTTCATATTGAAGTGTTTCTTTACAGCGAGAATTATTTTTTTCATCGAATCGTGTGTATTCATTGATATTTTTAAGAAATTAAAGATCTGAATATCTTGCTGCTCATGATTCCATCTCAGTCCATAAAACTCTTTATTAAAACATAGGTCCTTACCTTTGATTTGATGAAAGATATTATATGTTGGATCTACTGTCGGTCCGAGACCACAGATGTCTTTGAGAATACACTCAGTGTCAGTTCCATCCCACCCATTCGGTATTTTAATATAGAAATAAGGTGAGTATTTTTTGACATGACATACTAATCTATTATTTTTATCATCTATTCCGTATATTGTTATAAGAAATGATTTATTACCTTTATCATCCGATATATCATCACTTATTATATCGACTATCTGAAAAGAAACAAATTCGCTCATCTTTATTATTATATTATGTGATATTTCTTAAATAAATTAATCAAATTTAATAATCAAATTTATTTAATATATAAGATAAAGTAGTTATGAAGGAATTAACGACTCTTCTCTTGGGTATAATTTTTATATTTGTCTATATTAATTTCATAAGGAAAAGTATCTATTTGGATAAAATCGAATCGACAGTAGATGGTAAAAAATATTTCGTTCGGAATTTACCGGATAAAGTAGATGCAGCAGATAAGTTGGCTTCGATTGGTGCTTCATTGAGTAAATTAATTCTCTCATTGGATATCAATGATAAGAAGAAGGGTGAAGATATAAAGAGATTAAGAGATTCATTTAATCCTGAATATATCACGGAGAACATACCTGGGTCTATGTATGTTGCTTATTCGGTGAATAAAGGTGAAGAACTCTCAATTTGTATTAGAGAAAAGAAAACGGATAAATTTATTGATGATAATATCATTATCTTTGTAGCTATTCATGAATTGGCACATATTATGACATCTGAAACAGGTCATACCCCCCCTTTCTGGAATAATATGAAATATTTATTGGAAAAAGCCTCTTTAATAAATATTTATCAGGCTCAGGATTATAGTAAAGACCCTGTTACTTATTGTGGTATGGAGATTAATGCTACTCCTCTAGATATGTAATTATTAACGTTTCTTTCTGCTAATATTTCTTTGCCCGCTTCTTTTACTCACTCTTTGTTTACCCCCTCTTTGTTTACTCCCTCTTTGTTTACTCCCTCTTTTACCCCCTCCTTGTTTAACCGAGAATCTACCACCTTGCGGTTGCCTGAATGGACTCGATTGTGCCTGTCTAGCTGATATTCCACTAGGAGCAAGTTGTGATGATCGGTGTCTTTCAGCACGCTGAGAGTCGACACCTTTATAACCGTCGATTTTAGCGGTCATATCAGCAATTTGATCCTCCATAGCGGTAATATGATCCTCCATAGCGGTAATATGATCCTTCATAGCGGTAATATATTCGACCATCTGTTTTTGATTTTTAATATCGTATTTTTCAAATAAGATGTCGTGATAAAGAGGATTATCAAACGCCCTATATAATAGGGTTCCTCTTAAATTATCTTCTTTCTCAATACCGATGTCGCTTAATTCGGAATCTAAATCGATTAGATTTATCGTTACGTCACCTTTCATCAATCTGACACCGCTCACCATTCCTCTATCCCGTATACCCCATCTAGGTTGCTTAGCATCACATGCTTCGTGTAGTTTGTCGAGTAATACCGATACCGTATCAGTTTCGTTTACCTCCAAAGTAAGTATCGAACCACCAAATTCTACCAGAGCTATAAAGATTTGCATTTATATAATACATTAGATTTTATTATTATAATTTATATTCTTAATTATATATATATATGAGTGATCCTTATTTGGTATATGATAAATCAGATATTCAGGTAAATGTATTTCATGTGACTGAATTTACATCAGGTAAAACAAATAAAGAAAAGAATGAATTACTTCACAGGGAAGCGTATATATTTAGTCCATCTAACAAAGAAGTTAAGAAACCTGATTTACCAATTAGAGACTATCATGTAATTAAGGAACGTATATATTTATCTGATACAAGTGAAATAATTTTACAGAAGATAGCGAAGTATTGTTGTAATGATTTATCAGGTAAAGATATATATGCATGGATGGATCATAGTCCTGGATCTGAAAAAACGCTTCTAAGAACGAAACCCATCGGTCTCAATTATGATGATTTAGTAGAGGACAAAATAAAAAAAGGGATAGTCTTTCCTCATCCCTTTATGGAGAAAATTATAGATACTCGGTTTGTGAATTTAGATGGTTCTCAAAAACGTAATAGTAAAAATTCATCTGATCATTATAAAATTTTCGATAGTTTAGTATACGATAGTTTAGCAGTAGATGATATATATAATATTTATTATCTTACAATTGGTGATGCTATAGAGTATAGTAAATCTTTTTCAGAAGAGTCTCTGATTAAGAATGGATTCTTAAAGAAGTGGTTCCCTTATTTTGACGAAGTCATTTCTCAAAATATCGATAAAAAATTAGAAATAATTTCATATCAGAAGGGTATACAGCAGGGTTTTGATGAACTACCAAAAGATATTCGTCCTATCACTCTTATTTATCATAATAGACCTAAAAATCTTTTACTAGATATTTTTAAAATATTCAGAGAGTTTTCAGTGAACGATGACTTTCCTTATTTACGAATACAAAATGATAATTATATGGATTCATATGTTAAATTATACACAGATATAATTAATGTTAAATATGATAAAGATGATACAAAAACATTGACAGACGATATATTTAAAAAATGGAATCGTAATATTTATCTCCAAGATGGGTTTACAAGACCCAGAGGAATCGACAAGAAGAATTCATTACAATTTATAATTTACGATAAAAAGTCTACGAATTACATGACGCTTGTATTATCGGTTAACGGTACTCTGAAATTGTATTGTGAAAAATTAATGAGATTGGAGAAATTCACTAACAAGATAATGAAAGAATTTATTAGTAAAGCAAATAACCTTGTAAAGATACTGAATAACAAATTAATAGTCTCAATTCCTAAAATAATAAGAGATCCCTCACGGATAGATATATCATTAATTTATGATATTTCAGATTATCATATCAATACCTTATCGAAATTATTTCAATCTTTAAACACTGAATTTTTAATGATCTCAAATAATGATGATAAAATTCATCTTTTATATCACTGTGATGATTATGAGAATCCTAAATATATATCGGATTTCATTACTCTCTGTAAAAAGAAGAGTGTAGATGATGCTGTTATTATAAAATTACTTGAAAAAAAATACGGACTAACTCGACAAATGGCAAATGAATTTTATAATGACTGGTTAAGAATAAGTTTGAATGGTATGATGCCATTAAGCGAAGATTTACAAAATATATCGATAATTATAGAAAAGGTATTGGATCGTATTAAAGTATCTATACTTAATCTGTCTTCAACCGGTCAGTTCCACGAGTGTATTAATAGTATTAATTTTATCATGAGTGTTTACAAAGAAAAGAAAATAAATAAAAAGAAGGATTTTCCTCACGAAATAAGTAATTTATTCAAGATCAATCATAGTAAAAACATCGTTGCTATACCTATACCCTTACCTACTGATGAAATAGAAGAAGCAGACGAAGAAGCAGACGAAGAAGCAGAAGAAGAAGCAGGCGAAGAAGAATCAGACGGAGAAGCAGGGGAAGAGGGGGAAGATAAAGATAAAGATGATGAAGATGATGATGATGATGATGATGATGATGATGATGATGATGATGATGATGATGATGATGATGATGATGAATATGAACGAATGGATAGTTCTGATAGTAGTCAATCGGGTGGTGGAGATAAATCGACAGATAAATCGACAGATAAAAAAGAGTCTACGTATCCCAATTCTCGATATTATGTAAAACGCCTCGAACAGAAAGACCCTCGATTAATATCTTACGGGAGGAATAAGAGTAATGATGGTTTTGCTTATAAATGTCAGGCATCTCATGATAAGCAACCTATATCTTTGACTCCATCCGAATTAATAGAAATAGATTTTAAGACTGGATTTAAGAATAAAGGTATAAGTTATTCGAACCCTGTTCAGATAAAGGGTGGTGATCGCCCTCAAATTTATTATATATGTCCTAAGTTTTGGGATAGAAAACATCAGATCCCTCTTGATCCGCGACCGGACGGAGTCATTAAATTAAATAATGGTAAAACT
>Ga0307998_1001536_pt1 | contig 12412 bp, 14 predicted proteins | sample Davwhametageno37_FD_203147 | JGI IMG/M metagenome (GOLD analysis project Ga0307998, IMG submission 203147) | Marine microbial communities from Davis Island wharf, Antarctic Ocean - #37 | ecosystem: Environmental > Aquatic > Marine > Unclassified | place: Antarctic Ocean: Davis Island wharf...
TGAATACAACCAGTAAAATTTTGTGCGGTGAAATCAAAGGCAGACATTTTTTTAGGATCCGGTGGATTAATTAAACCAGCAAACGGCATTACAGTTGGGTTACATTTCTGATTTGCCCAATCTGCTTTTATGGGTTGTAAATTGTTGTATATATAGTAATATGAAATCGCGATGAAAAAAACTAAAATTACTATTACAGTCATCCATAAAGAACCTCCGTATTTTTCGAGAAATCCTACTTTATTATATAATTTATTTATTACTGAAAATATACTAGTATCATTCATATAATTAATTCGTATAATAAATAATTTTATTTTAATTTTATTGTATTCTATTATTCAAGTATGGATATAAAATATAATATAATTAAGCCAATTTTGACATTAACCTAACCATTTGACCAGGAGGACCATTCCAAGATGATTGCATTGTCATAACGGTGCCTTGTAGTATATACATCATAGTTGCCATAACTCCTACTATTTTACCTAACATGTCTTTCATTTTAACCAATATAAACTGAAACTGAGTTAATATATTGATAAATACACCAAATATACTTTGAACAATGGATGTTATCATGTTTCTAAATACATTGACAAACGATCGTATGTCTTGAATCGATTCCATTAATCCACCAACTGATTTGTTTATTACTGTCATCAAATAATTAAGAGGTTGTAGTAGGTACCCCATAAAATTTGTCTGTGTGTTTTGAATACAGTATGTGAAATTACTCATGACATCATGTCCAAACGTACCAGCAAATGGCATAATTGTTGGATTACATCTATACTCCGGCCAATTATCTTGAATTTTCTTAATCCCCACTGCTAAAATATTATAGAAATACATTGCTACAAATATTAAAATAATAAAGATAGATAAAGTAATATCACTTGTTCTCATATTACTTTATAATGTTATTTTATTTATTGTACTTTACTTTCTACTTTTCTTGGCTTTTTTAGATTTTTTTGTTTTAGATTTCTTTGTGTTCTTTGTTTTCTTAGTTTTCTTTGTTTTCTTTGTTTTCTTTGTTTTTTTAGATTTCTTTGTTTTTTTCGATTTCTTCTTTCCTCCACTCAAACAACCCCATGATTGACCATTAGGAATTAGACCTCCAGCATTACTACAACCTCCACCAGTCATAGCACTTGGATTACATTGTGGTCCTTGACATATAGCACTGCTACTATTGGCACCATAACATGTATCACATACACCATTAGCGCTGCTTTGTGACAATGATGTATTTGAACTGACACTGGCACCATTAGCAGATTGACTTCCAGATCCAACGGTTGGTCCAGTGTTAGCAAATGTAGGAACTGTTTGAGCACCTCCACGATATTTTTTCTTATAAGTTCGCTTTCCACCCATTTTATTCATCTCATTTTGTCGTGCAGATGCTTGTTGCCCTGTAATAAGAGCAGCCTGCTGAGGAGAAGAAGCACCTGGAGGAAATGGCGCGCTTTCTAACGGAATAACAGAAGAGGTTCCTTGTGATGAATTGGTAGATGGCATGATTTATATATTTAACGTAGAAAAAGTTTAAAACGAAAAAAGTAATTGTATGTATAATCTAAAATGAATGAAGTAGAAAGATTAAACCTACAGAAAATGATTCAATCGAATGATACTGAAAATATGACTCCTTTAATACGCGAGCTGAAACATAGTACTAAAATATTAGCGGATGTTGAGATGTTATTGAAACTAAAGAGAGAAAATGTCTCTCTAGCTAAAACAAACCCAGATAAATTTGATTCATTATGTATAGAACATTGTGGATTCCTTTTTAATCACTACACTGACATTTATAACAAGGTAATAAAGGATGAAATTAATTTAACTATATTGTTGCGTCTATTAAATGTGCTTAATAGTATTGAAGAAGGTCATGTTGATCAGCATGAAGGCTCATTCGAAGTTGGAAAATTACTAAAAAAGATATATATTGATAGCGCTTTGCGTAAAGCTGATAAATTAGACAAAACAAATAAAGAAGGAGACGGAGAAGGAGAAGGAGAAGAAGAGGAAAAACCGATTGAACCTATTTCGTGGAAGGATTTCAAATCATCTAAGATAACTCCTTAATCCAAGTATCAGGTGTATGGTAAATATATTTTTATACAAATATTCATTGAATTGTAAAGGTTCATCGTTTTCCATTATCATAATGTTATAAAAAATGCTAATTCTAAGTTAAATCTATTACTTGATTTGGAAATGTACTTTCTATATTTGTTAATGGTAACCCCTTTTTACAACCAGGACATTTGTGATCATTACCTTCAATTGCAAACTTTTGAAACCAACATTTTTCTATACATATTCTGTGTGCCCTACCAAAATGTTTTAAACATTGACTAGGTACTAGTGTATTCTCTCTAGTTAAATTTTTATCACCGCACATACAACAAGTTATATCGTTATTTCCTCCTTTATATATTTTTTTTTTGCTAATTCTTTTATTTTTTCTATTTTTTCTTCTTCTCATTCTTGTGTATTTATTTGTTCTTGTTCGCTTTATGGAACTCTTTTTATGGGTTTTATTTTTACGAGACATTTTTACATTAGTTTTATTATGACGACGAACTATACTTTTCATATTATTATCATATGATATAATAAAATGAAAAATAGTAATTTACTGTTCAGAAGTCCAGTAGTGTAAATCCAAGTATCAGGTATATTGTTCTAAATGTGTTCAAAAATTACATAATATGTAAATGAGGCTGTCCAGAATAATCCATACATAAATCACAATGCTTTCCAGAAGATGCCATGTTTAATTTCTTTGCAAATGTAGTGGGAATAATATAATGATAATGAGAACCTCTGTCAATTTTACATATTTTACAATGTGTGTTTATTCCTATATATACATGATTGTACACATAGTATAAAGCGAGTAGGATTACTGCGGTCGAAATATGAATTGTATATTTCATTATAACATATATTTATATATTTATATATTTTTATAAATGTTATGCTAAATATGTTATTTACAGTAAAATTGATACTATATAAAAATATATTATCAATATTAACTACTATGTCATACACCTTATTAATTGTTGAATCTCCAGCCAAATGCAAAAAAATAGAGTCTTATTTAGGTTCCGGATATAAATGTATCGCCAGTTATGGTCATATACAAGAATTACCAGGCATCAAAAATATAGATATCGAAGATAATTTCAAGCCCAGTTTTCAACCAATGGAATCCAAGACGCAGCAAATTAATAAAATGAGAATAATGATAAAAAACGCAAAAGAAGTATTATTGGCATCAGATGATGATCGTGAAGGAGAGGCTATTGGTTGGCATATTTGTCAAGTATTTCATTTACCTATTACTACAAAACGTATTATTTTCCACGAAATTACCAAGGATGCTATTACCAGAGCTGTTCAAAATCCAACACGTCTTAATATGAATACTATTTATGCCCAACAAGCTAGACAAATTTTGGATGTTATCGTCGGTTATAAAATTAGTCCAATACTTTGGAAGCATATTTCACGCAATACGAAAACCGGATTGTCTGCTGGCAGATGTCAAACTCCAGCTTTAAGGTTGGTATATGATAATCAGAAGGAAATTGACGATTCACCTGGTAAGAAAGTATATAATACAACTGGTTATTTCAGTCAAATGAACTTGGGTTTCACTCTAAATCATAATTTTGAAATTATTGGTTTCAATACTACTACCAATACAATGGAGCAGTTCTTGGAACAATCTGTTGAACATGAACATGTATATACATGTTCCAAAACTAGACAAACTACAAAAAATCCACCTATTCCATTTACCACTAGTTCTTTACAGCAAAAGGCATCAAGTGAGTTGAATATTTCACCAAAAGAAACCATGTCTATTTGTCAGAAATTATATGAAAATGGTCTAATCACGTATATGCGAACTGATAGCACAACCTATAGTTTGGAATTTATTGAAAGCGCTAGTGATTTTATTAAAGAAACCTATGGCGATGACTATTTACACGAAGAAGTGAGTCGTCTAAGTGAGCGTGCGACGTCAGAAAAGCCTAAGAAGAAATCGAAAAAGAAGGAAGTGGCAGAGACAAACGCACAAGAGGCGCATGAGGCCATTCGTCCAACCGATGTCATTTGCGACAAAATCGGCGATACATATTCTTCTAGAGAACAACGTCTGTATCGTCTTATATGGTCAGTCACAGTAGAAAGTTGTATGAGTCCTGCTCTGTACCAAGCCATTAGTGCAGCCATTAGCGCTCCTATGGAAAAGCAATATAAATATAGTACAGAATTAGTGAATTTCCCTGGATGGAAGATTGTAAAAGGGTATGACAAAGAAAATCCTGAATTTCAGTTTTTACAAACCATTAAAAATAAAGCCACTGTAACCTATAATAAACTTGTCTCCAAAGTGAGTATTAAAGACTTGAAATCGCATTATACAGAGGCAAAATTAGTACAAATGCTAGAAGAAAACGGTATTGGAAGACCATCTACATTTTCAAGTTTGATTGATAAAATTCAAGAACGAGGCTATGTAAAAAAGGAGAATGTCAAGGGGAAAAAAATAAAATGTATCGATTATGAATTAGTTGAAGATGAGCTAGCGGAAATAGAAGACGAGAGAGAATTTGGTAATGAAAAGGGAAAATTGGTTGTTCAGCCTATTGGAATATTAGTCATCGAATTTCTTGTACAACACTTTGATAAATTATTTGATTATGAATATACCAAAAATATGGAGACTGATTTAGATAGTATTGCAAAAGGGAATAGTATATGGCATAATACATGTCGTACTTGTTTGAATGATATTCAGGAATGCGCCAAAGAATTAGGCGAAGACGACAAACAAATCATACCCATTGACGACAACCATGTCTATATGATTGGCAAATATGGACCAGTCATTAAATGTGGTACTGGTGATAAAACGAAATTCTTACCAGTGAAGAAAGATATTGATATTGACAAGTTGAAAAAGAATGAATATAAATTGGAGGATGTAGTTGATACTCAAGGAACGTCATCCTCAGGTAAAAGTATAGGTAAATACAAAGGGGACGAAGTGTTTCTGAAAAAGGGGAAATTTGGTAATTATATTACGTGGGGTAAGGAAAACAAAAAATCCTTAAATGGACTAAAAAAGGAGATTGATGAAATTACTATGGATGATTTGATTCCGATTATGGAAGATAAAGTTACTTTAAATACATCCATTATTCGCAGTATCAATAGTGATATTAGCATTCGTAATGGAAAATTTGGTCATTATATATTCTATAAAACACATTTAATGACAAAACCAAAGTTCATAAAATTGGCAGGGTTTAAGGGGAACTATAATACATGTCCTGAAGAAGATATAGAACGTTTTGTATCAAATAGTAAATAAGGTAGGATGTATCTGAATATAATAAATATAATAAATATACTAATGTAAGCGATTATAACATTGAATTATGTTACAATCTTCGCATATTACTACTACACCATATGGTGATAAATATGACAATGAATGACTATTATCAATACATTCATTTTTTTTCCATGTTCTTTTGTATAAAGCGTGATGTTGAATTGGTAATTTTTGATTGTTTTGTAATAAACAATTTATACTTACCTGTGAAATGATATTAAAAGTTGTATTTGTATTTGTATTTGTATTTGTAAAATTAGAACGACATAATGGACATGGTCTATTCCATTGTTTTATACAATCCGAACAATACGAATGTTGGCATTCATATGGAATTACCATGTTGTTTTTATCATCTAAACAAACTGAACAGAATGTTTCATTTATCTCTTCCTCGTCAATCGTGTGTTTTTGAACACCTGGAGTATTCTCCATATTGAAATTCTTTCTTCTTTTGAAAAAAAGGAAATGGTGGTTTTCTATTCAATTTTTTAATGAATGTCTCATCAACTATAAAATTTACAAATTATATTCTTCAGGCACACGAACCACATAATCACGAGCAATCTCATCTTTTAACTGATTAAAAGCGATGGTAAAATTAAAATTATTGTCTTTAAAATCAACTAATCGTCCGTCATGATAGCGAAATTTAAATTTCACTTTTTTTATTCTGTCAATTGGTGGATGGTATTGAGAGACATTTTGCAAAAAATGGTTTCTTGAATCAAATATTTGACTGGATTGTCCGCCGACAGTTATAGGGATTTTAGCAAAGGCCGACTTCACCTTACCATTATAATCATTATTATACATATTATTTGTTCGTTCGACATATGGTACTAATTCATCAATTGTATTAAATTTGTCAAATTCCATATAGATAGCACTATCGCCAAATAATGATATAGTTTTAGGAGCTACTACATAGTAAGCATATGCTGTTTGAGGTGGTAGTAGTCCTGGTATTATATACGTTGGATCAGGACTTAACCATACATTGCTTGAATCATAGTTAAACAATACATTGCCACTGGTTTCAATTCCAGTATATTCCTTCTTTTCAAATCCTAGATAAGATGGAAGTCCCCAATTGGTGTATTGTTCCCATACATTTACTGGTTGTCTATCTCCAATTATGGCACTACACGAAACATCATACTCTATTCTATCTTGAAATGGTAAAATAAAACCATCGAATTCGTTTCCAAAATACATTTGTTGGCTGACTTTGTTATATCGAACTTTGAAATAATTATAAATAGCTCCGACTATTCCTGAATCATTTACTAAGAAATCTTGAACTGCTTTATTCATCAAATTTTGTAATTCATTCGCCATTTCGTCAGGACTGTAATATCCATCTTCTATGGTAACTGAATAATAATTATTAATATTACCAGCTAAAGCCGCATATATAGTCGGTTGAGTACTATTATTCGGTCGCAAATAGAAATTCATTTTCGTATTTTGTTGATTATTACTAAATACATATTGATTTGCAGGCAATTGAATTTCAATCAATCTCATAGATTGTACATTTGCAAGAGATTCAGGTAGTTCTACTTCAAAATGGTTTGCATTTGGCCAATGACTAATATCTCTGTCTTCGGTATGAATTGTCACTAATTTACGATCTAATACATAAGTATTTTGCCTTCTTATTAATTGATGTTCATTATTAACATTAAACTGAGGATATCGACTCATATAAGATTGAATGAGAAATAATTTAAGTAAATAATTACCTATTTAGAAAATTAAAAATAGCATGTTAGTTTATATGAAACTTAAAAATAAAACACATAAAATGAAAATACAAAAAGGAGGTCAAGATATAACACAATCCCTGCCTTCTATTGGGTCAGATTCCAATAATAAAGAGCTACCTGTACCTATAAAAAGACTTCCATACGACATCAAAATATTTTCATTTTTATGTATTATGGGTATTGTAGTTAAAATTATTTTCGGACAGACTTCAAGCGATTATGCTAAGGCAACTGTATGGGGATATGGTTTTAGTATTTTAGCATTAATTGGATTGCTAGTCAGCGCATTTGGTATTTTTAACAAAGACCAAACATCTAGTGGAGTAATGGGATTTTTGAAAAAATTATTTAAAAGTGCATTACCAATCATATTAAGTATAGTTATTATTGCATTAATAATAGTCCAAAATGTATCTTTTTATAAGCAAATAAACTCTGGAAGAGTTGCAGATGAATATTATCAATTCTCAGGAGTATCCTCTTTTTTAATTTTAGTACAAACTGTATTAGTTATCAACTATTTAATGGATATTTTATCAGGACAAAGAAACAAAGATGATGTAGAAAAAAGTGGTGTTATGGCAGCATTAGCAAGTGAAATGAATAGTATCATTTTAATTCTATCTGTTATGAATGTTGGAATAATTGGTGTTCTTCAAGTTGTTTTGAAATATTTTTCCACTGATGGATAAATGATGTCTAAATAGGTATATAATATATTATAATTTGTTATAATATATTGTACTTGTAATATATTGTACTTGTAATATATTCAACGTATTATGTGTTACAAATAATGTATTGTTTTAATGATTTATATACATAATAATTTATATGTTAAACCATATTCTGTATCATTTTCCCAAATACCTGAAATCTTTAATATAAATGAATTATTATTATTGTTCAGATCATTTTCATTGTTGGGAAATAATTTAATTACTCCATTAATCAAGGTATCGTAAATTATTTTGCGTTGTATTTTTTTGTGAATGTTGTATTTTTGTAAAAGTTGGTTCTCTATTTCGTAGATTCGGTTCAGAATATTTTTATTTAAACTGGTATCATATGTTATTTTTATCTTTTTGAAGTAACTTTCTTTGGTTATATGCTTTAATTCAACGAGCAGGAATATTCCACTCATCATAATATCTTGGTTGGAATACACTATTTTTATAAATTGACTATTATCCATAATTATATTCTGAATCGGTTCAGTATAATATATATTTGATATCTTAAATTGCTCTTCTTTTATAACTACATTCATATTCGATACTATAAATATATCTATATCTTTATTCGTTTTTTTATTATATATAATTTTTTATTAATGATTAAAGGGTTTGTCGGTTATTACTATATTACATTACAATAAATGAAGTTTTTAGATACCCATTTTGATAATTATATTCAATCATCTAACAAAATAACATTACATCCGACAATTAAAAAGAAAATAGATATGTTTCCACCAAATATAAATGAGATGAAAAATGTTATATTATATGGCCCTCCAGGTGTTGGAAAATATACACAAATGTTAAATATGGTAAAAAAATATAGCCCAAGTGAGTTGAAATATGAAAAGAAACTCACGGTTACCTACAACAAGATGAATTATTATTTTAAAATCAGTGACGTTCATTTTGAAATTGACATGGCTCTATTAGGGTGTAATGCGAAATTATTATGGAATGAAATATACACGAATATTATTGATGTTTTGTCTGCACGTACAAACAAAAACGGCATTGTTGTCTGTAAAAATTTTCATAAAATTCATAGTGAGTTATTGGATTGTTTTTATAGCTATATTCAACAAAATAATACCAATATTAATTTAATATACTTTATTGTTAGTGAAAACGTATCCTTCCTACCTGATAATATAATCAATAATTTTCATATAATCTCTCTACCTAGACCATTGAAGTCACAATATAATAAAGTGTTGAATACAAAGTTGCCAACTGAATACAATGTAAAGAAAATATCCAATATAAAAAATATATTAACGAATACACCGTCATTTAATATAAATATAGACAATTACGTAGATAATCTATATCAACATTTAAGTAATCCAAGTGACTTGAAATATGGTGCTTTTCGCGACGTGATATACGATATATTTATATATGATATGGATATTGGTGATGTAATTATGTTACTATTAAAAACATTGAATAAAAATCTTACTATTTCATCTGAAATCATGACAAGTATCTACATAGATACTTTTTCATTTTTACAGTACTATAATAATAATTATAGACCTATTTATCATTTAGAGAAATATTTGTATAGTCTAATAAATAAAATACATGGATTTTAATAAGGCCTGTTTGAATTTACAAATATGTAATCCATTTTCTTCAAATGAATTAAAAAAACAATATCGAATAATGGCTTTAAAATATCATCCGGATAAACATGTTCCTGACGTAGATCATTTTTATGAAAACAAATTCAAGGAGATTAATGAATCATATGGGTATTTAAATACTCATATTGAGAGAAAAGATTCTGAAAAATCGTTTGACAATGACGATTATAACTCTTTATTTTCTGATTTTCTCTCTTCGTTCTTTACAAACAAGCAAACAGATGTCCAAAGTATATTGCGAACCATCATAGATGATTGTCAGAATATATCAGTAAAACTATTTGAGAATATGGATAAAGACCGAGCAATTCAAATATTCGAGTTTATCAACACCTATCAACATATACTTTATATCAGTAGTGAGACCGTAGAGAGAATTAAAAAGATTATTAATGACAAGATAGAACACGACAATATAATTATATTAAATCCTAACTTGGAAGATCTGTTGAACGATAACATATTCATGTTAGAATTTGAAGGAGAGAAATATTATGTCCCATTATGGCATGATGAGATATATTATAAACATAACAATCATGACTTAGTTGTAAAGTGTATTCCTGAATTACCTGAGGACATTTCTCTCGATGTTAATAATAATATTCTTGTAACTCTAACTGATTCTATTAGTAATATTATTAATAGAGAGAATATATCATTCCATATTGGTCAGCGTATATTTAATATACCTGTGAATGAGTTAAAAATACAAAAGATACAAATGTATATTATTAAAAAACAGGGAATTTCAATCATTCAATCCAATAATGTATATGACAATACTGATAAATCAAATATTGTCTGTAATATTCAGTTGTCGTGAATATACATGTACAACTAAAACCGCCTTATAAAGAAACAAAATAATAGTCATATGTTTATCATTTTGTTCAGACTATCTGAATTGGAATCAATCCTAATCTTAATTTTATATGAAAATGACACTAAATGTAAAAAAGGTTCATTTTTTTCTATGGTACCATTTTGGTTTTACTCACTGGAAAAAAATTGAAGTTCTATGTACGTTTTAAGTAATAGACGAGCCACTAACTTGGCTCAAGTATGGTAAAGTTAGACACAGATAGCGTGAAAAGCACTCCCCTCGAAAGTGTATAAATGGAATGATTTACGAATATAGATATATTTGATAGTGCCGATATATCCTCGGTCAAGCAAACTAATTGTTAGTTGATACTATTATGTATCAGCGCGCAAGCTATCAACTATTCCCCTAATTTTGTGAAATATTACTGGACGAAACCACCGAAAATCGTCACGTTCCCTCTGTGTAATATGAAAATCAAATGAAGTCTGTTGTATCAGTTAAACGCACATACCCTTAACTGGTCGTGTGCTGTAATTTGTTTGAATGGTGGAATAGGCCCCCACCATAAAAATGAATTTGACGAGATATTATCTGTAACTGGTCGCCGTGGTACAACACGCATGATTTTGTTGCTTTGGATGGAATTGGGTTGGATGTGATGCTATGATTTTAGTTTAGAATTGTACTAAGATTATTATAATTAATAAAATACGGAAATGGTTAGACAAATGTTCCTATGAGAATATCTCCTCTCGTTATAGGTTTCCCAGTTGAAAGTTGCTACATGCAATCGTAGGCGAACTCCGTGTCGAAAGCGGAAAACAATCCTGGGGACGCCCAGTTTTTTATTGTTGTATTTGACAATATAGAATCCTCTATAAACACAGAATCCATATTATAAAAATGAATTTAGGGATTTTAGTCGATAAAAAAAACGTCCAAAAATAGCATGTTTTTATCCCCTCTCTACGATGAGTGCAAAATGACTTTTTGGATTTCAGTTTTAAGGGACATGAATTTCATGTAGGTAAATTGCGCTTGATGATTTTCATTTTTCAAAAAACCGAAAAAGTCATGTAGGGCATGTAGGTAGCCCCCTACATATGAAGGAGCTGTTTTTGACCCTAAAAAGCTTGGATGTCTTTGATAATAGTAGGTATGTAACATTTACAACTTTTTTCAATTCTATTTTGGAAATTTTAAAAATCAACATGCTTTTTTTGTGTAGTTTTTGATTTATTGAGATTACAAATGAAAAAAACGTGAAAAAGTGATTTAGAGCATAATGCTCTCCTTTTCATTTTGGATTGGTTTCATTTGTTACTGTAACTTTTTTGAAATAATTAGTCAAATGGTTTAGAAATAATGTCTAATGGTAACATAATGGTAACTAATGGTAACTTTTCCGGCGAGAAAGTCGCCGATAAATTCTCATGTAAATCATGCCTATATACTTGTAGGAAAGAAAGCGACTTTAACAAACACTTGCGCACTAGAAAGCATAAAAATGGTAACAAAATGGTAACAAATGGTAACTTTGGCGAGAAAGTCGCCGATTACCATACTATGATAACAAATAGTACAGTAGATACGTCCGCTTACCATAACTCAGTAAGCGTGAATGGCGATAAAGTCATCAAGGTAATAACCGGTGATATATCTCACAAACAACCCTACAATTGTCTAGCTTGTGGTCAGTTGTACAAATACTCATCTGGACTATCTAGGCATCGCAAAATATGTTCTAAAATCAGTAATGTAGGTGAAAATGCGCAAGCAATGGTTGAAATTCCACACTTGACCAATCAAGGTGAATTCAAGGAAATAGTTCTAATGCTTTTGAAAGAAAACAAGGAAATACAAAAGACATTTGTAGAAATGATTCCACATATAAAGGGGAATGCAGAGCATAGTTATAACAATACAAATAGTAATAATACGAATCATTTTAATATACAGATGTTTCTGAATGAACACTGTAAAAA
>Ga0307998_1001537_pt1 | contig 12410 bp, 25 predicted proteins | sample Davwhametageno37_FD_203147 | JGI IMG/M metagenome (GOLD analysis project Ga0307998, IMG submission 203147) | Marine microbial communities from Davis Island wharf, Antarctic Ocean - #37 | ecosystem: Environmental > Aquatic > Marine > Unclassified | place: Antarctic Ocean: Davis Island wharf...
GAAAAAAGCATACGTAAGCTTAAAGCCCGGTCAAGAAATTAACTTTACAGGTGAATAAGGAAAATTAGATGGCAATTATAAAAGTAAAACCAACCTCACCTGGTAGACGAGGACTGCAAAAAGTAGTAACTGAAGGTCTGCACAAAGGTAAACCTCATGCGCCGCTGTTAGTAAAAAAGATTCGTGGCTCAGGACGAAATCATCACGGTCGAATAACAGTAAGGCATCAAGGTGGTGGCCATAAACAGCATATCCGTCTAGTTGATTTCAAAAGAAGCAAAGATGGTATCCCTGCAACAGTAGAGAGAATAGAATACGATCCAAATAGATCAGCACATCTAGCTTTACTTTGTTATGCAGATGGTGAAAGAACATACATTATTGCTCCTAAGGGAGTGGCAGCAGGTGAAAAATTATTAAGTGGCTTAGAGGCTCCATTTAAAACTGGTAATGCAATGCTACTTAAAAACATACCAATTGGTAGCACTATTCATTGCGTAGAACTTAGGCCTGGAAAAGGGGCGCAAATGGCTCGTTCAGCAGGTACCTCAGTTCAGCTCGTTGCTAGAGAAGGTAGCTATGCTCAGTTAAAATTAAGATCAGGTGAGATAAGAAAAGTCCATGTAGATTGTAAGGCTACTCTTGGCGCTGTAGGAAATGACGAACATTCATTGAGATCGATTGGTAAAGCAGGTGCCATGAGGTGGAGAGGTGTAAGGCCAACAGTTAGGGGTGTTGTGATGAATCCAGTAGATCACCCACACGGTGGTGGTGAAGGAAGATCATCTGGTGGTAGACATCCAGTAAGTCCATGGGGAGTTCCTACGAAGGGCTATCGTACAAGAAATAATAAACGTACTGATAACATGCGAATCAGTCGTCGACCATCTAATAAAAGGTAAATAAATATGTCACGCTCAGTAAAAAAAGGACCATTCGTTGATGCTCACTTAGCAAAAAAAGTTGAGAAAGCTTCAGAAACAAGAGATCGTAAACCAATTAAAACCTGGTCTAGACGCTCAACGATACTCCCTAATTTTATTGGTTTAACGATCGCAGTGCACAATGGCCGTCAACACGTTCCAGTACTTATTGTTGATAACATGGTTGGGCACAAATTAGGTGAGTTTGCACTTACTAGAACATTTAAAGGTCACTCCGCTGACAGGAAGGCGAAATAATTATGGCTATTGAAGTTTCGGCAATTTTAAAAGGCGTTAGACTTTCTCCACAAAAAGCAAGATTAGTGGCAGATATGGTTCGTGGTAAGAAGGTAGATAATGCTCTAAATATTCTTAATTTTTGCCCAAAAAAAGGTGCTGAAATTATTAAGAGAGTAGTCGAATCTGCAATTGCAAATGCAGAACACAATAATAGTGCTGATATTGACGAACTGAAGATCAAAACTATTTATGTAGATAAAGGAACAATTTTAAAACGTATTCGTGCTCGAGCAAAAGGTCGAACAGGAAAAATTATGAAACCAACCTGTCACATAACAGTGACCGTGGGAAACTAAAGAGATAATTATGGGACAAAAAATAAATCCAATCGGTTTTCGTTTAGCAGTGACCAAAAATTGGTCATCTAGATGGTTTGCTAATTCAAAAGACTTTCCAATGCTATTACAAAATGACATTAAGGTGAGAGCATTTTTAAATAAAAAGTTAGTTAATGCCGCTGTGAGTAGAATTGTTATTGAGAGACCAGCAAAAAATGCAAAGATAACTATTCATACTGCAAGACCCGGCATAGTAATTGGTAAAAAAGGTGAAGATATTGAAGTGCTTCGCTCAAGCTTACAGTTACTTATGGGAATTCCGGTTCAGCTAAACATAGAAGAGGTCCGAAAACCAGAAATAGATGCTACATTAATTGCTCAAAGTATAGCTCAGCAGTTGGAAAAAAGAGTTATGTTTAGAAGGGCTATGAAAAGAGCAATGCAAAACGCAATGCGTCTTGGAGCCCAAGGAATAAAGATTATGAGTTCTGGGCGACTTAATGGTATTGAAATTGCAAGATCTGAATGGTACAGAGAGGGCAGAGTGCCGCTTCATACACTTAGAGCAGATATCGATTATGGAACTGCAAGAGCGCAAACAACTTATGGAATTATTGGTATTAAAGTCTGGATATTTAAGGGTGAAATCTTTGAAGATGCAACAAAAGCAATTAATGGGAAACAGGAAGATTCAATAGAGCCTGCAGAGAAGAAAACAGTAAAGGCGGCAACTAAAAAAGCCGAGCCTGCAGAGAAGAAAACAGTAAAGGCGGCAACTAAAAAAGCCGAGCCTGCAGAGAAGAAAACAGTAAAAGTTGCAGTTAAGAAAGCTAAAGAAACTGAAGTTCCAGAAATAAAAGCAACCGAAGAATCAAAGAAAGATGAGGCATAAATATGTTACAACCTGCTAGACAAAAATTTAGAAAGCAACATAAGGGAAGAAATACTGGACTTGCTTTAACTGGTAACAAGGTAAGTTTTGGTGACTTTGGTTTAAAGGCATTAGGCCGTGGCAGAATTACAGCCAGACAAATTGAAGCAGCAAGACGTGTTATGACAAGACACATTAAAAGGGGTGGCCGTATTTGGATTAGAATTTTTCCAGACAAGCCAATTACAAAAAAACCTGCTGAAGTGAGAATGGGTAAAGGTAAGGGTAGTGTTGAATTTTATGTTGCTGAAATTCAGCCAGGAAAAATGCTGTATGAGATGGATGGAGTATCAGAAGAAGATGCAAGGGAAGCATTCCGCTTGGCTGCGGCAAAACTTCCACTTCTAACCTCTTTTGTTATAAGACATGTTGGTGGATAAAGGATAATTATGAAAGCTACTGATTTAAGAAAAAAAAGTACGGAAGATTTGGGAAAAGAACTAATAGATCTAAGAAAGTCTCAGTTTTCAGCACGTATGCAGGTTACTACACAGCAAACAAATAAAACTGATCAACTGGGAAAAATTAAAAAAGATATTGCAAGGGTTAAAACAGTTCTTGCAGAAAAAGTGAGCCAAGCACAATGACTGAAAAACAAAAAGTAATTAGAACATTAACCGGAAAAGTGGTGAGTAATAAAATGGATAAAACCATAACAGTGCTAGTCGAAAGATTAGTTAAACATCCATTAATTGGTAAGGTTATGAGGTTGTCTAATAAGTTTCATGCGCATGATGAAAAAAATGAGATTGGTGAAGGTGATGTTGTAGAAATCACAGAACATAAGCCAATTTCAAAAAATAAATCATGGGTTGTAACAAAGGTCGTTTCAAAAGCGCAAAATATTACTTAGTTCAGAGCTTGAGCTATATTATTAAATAACATATAATGCTGCTTCTTTTTGGCGCTCGAAATAAATACAGCTAGCGCCCCAATACTGACCGTGGCGGTAAGCCGTATTAGGCTAAGATAAATTATAACGGATTAAGTTGGAGAATTATCTATGATACAAATGCAGTCAAGATTAGAAGTTGCCGATAATACCGGTGCACGTACTGTAATGTGCATTAAAGTTTTAGGCGGATCCAAGAGACGTTACGCAAGTGTTGGCGACATTATAAAAGTTACCATCAAAGATGCAGCTCCTCGCGGGCGCGTAAAAAAAGGTGAAGTTTATGATGCTGTAGTAGTTAGGACAGCTAAAGGTGTTCGTCGGCCTGATGGTTCATTAATTAAGTTTGACAGTAATGCTGCAGTTTTACTAAACAGTAAATATGAGCCTATCGGTACTCGAATATTTGGTCCCGTAACTCGTGAATTAAGAACAGAGCGATTTATGAAAATCGTTTCATTAGCACCAGAAGTTATTTAGGAGTAGACGAATGAATAAAATTCGTAAAGGCGATAAAGTAATTATCCAGACTGGAAAAGACAAGGGAAAGCAAGGTGTTGTTCTTAGTCTCCTAGAAAATAGTCGTGTGATGGTTGAAGGTTTAAATATGGTAAAAAAACATACGAAACCAAATCCGGCAAAAGGCGAACAAGGTGGCTTGATAAGTAAGGAAATGCCTTTAAACATTTCAAATATTGCTATTTTTAACAATGCTACGCAAAAAGCGGACAAGGTAACATTTAAAGAGCTTAAAGACGGAAAAAAAATACGTATTTATAAATCTAATCAAGAAGCAATAGACGTTTAGGAAAATTATTATGGCTAGACTTAGACAATTTTATGATGATACTGTTACAAAGCAATTAAGCGAACAGTTCAAATATAAATCCTCAATGGAGGTACCGCGAATACTAAAAATAACACTTAATATGGGTGTTGGTGAGGCTGTGGCGGATAAAAAAGTACTCGAAAGTGCTGTTGGTGATATGGAAAAGATGGCAGGACAAAAGCCTATTATTACTGTGGCAAAAAAATCAATAGCGAACTTTAAAGTTAGAGATGACTATCCTGTTGGCTGTAAGGTTACACTACGAAAATCCCATATGTACACTTTTTTAGATAGATTGATTAATGTTGCAATACCTAGAGAGCGAGATTTTAGGGGTTTATCAGCAAAATCTTTTGATGGTCGCGGCAACTATAATATGGGAATTAAAGAACAGATAATCTTTCCTGAAATTGAATATGACAAGATTGACGCATTAAGGGGAATGAATATTACTATTACAACTACTGCAAAAACTGACGAAGAAGCACAAGCACTTTTATCTGCTTTCAGTTTTCCATTTAGAGGTTAAGCAATTATGGCTAAATTATGCATGACAGAACGCGAATTAAAACGACGAAAAATGGTTGAAAAATATAAAGGCAAACGTCTAGCATTAAATGAAGTGATAAAGAATGCAAATGCAACTAATGAAGAGAGAGCGGAAGCCAGATCAAAGCTTCAAGCGTTACCTAAAAATTCTAGCCCAGTAAGGTTAAGAAATCGTTGTGCGTTAACAGGCCGCCCTAGAGGTGTTTATAGTAAATTTGGTATTGCCAGAAGTAAGCTTCGCGATCTTATGTTGAGCGGTGAAGTTCCTGGTATTACAAAAGCAAGCTGGTAAAGGAGAAAAAATATGAGTATGAGTGATCCGATTGCCGATATGTTAACCCGAATCCGAAATGGACAAATGAGAAACAAAGTCTCGGTTGCTATGCCTAGTTCAAAAATTAAACAAGCAATCGCCTCTGTTTTGAAGGATGAAGGTTATATTGAGAGCTTTAATGTCGCTGTAGTTTTGGGTAAGCCAACATTAAATGTAGATCTGAAATATTATGCAGGTCAGCCCGTTATCGAAAAAATACAAAGAATTAGCAAGCCAGGATTAAGAATTTATAAGGATAGTGAAAATCTTCCTAAGGTTATGAATGGGCTTGGGGTTGCAATACTAACAACTTCCAAGGGTGTAATGACAGATATCAAAGCAAAAGCTGCAGGAATTGGCGGCGAAGTGCTTTGTTATGTTGCGTAAAGGGGAAAATTATGTCTAGAGTTGCAAATAACCCAATAGTTCTTCCTGAGAATGTCGAACTTACAATCACAAGCGAATTAGTTTCTGCCAAAGGTCCATTGGGAATATTAAGTCAGGCCCTAACAGGTGATGTTGGTATTAGTAAACAAGATACAGTCCTTACTTTTAAAGCATTAAAAACAACAAAGCACTCTAAAGCAATGTCAGGAACATTAAGGTCATTAGTGCAAAACATGGTGTTAGGAGTAACAAATGGTTTTGAGAGAAAATTAACGTTAATAGGTGTTGGTTACAAAGCACAGGTCCAAGGTAGTAAAATCAATCTTGAATTAGGTTTTTCACACCCTGTATCTCATGATCTTCCAGAAGGAGTGACCGCAGAAACACCAACCCCAACAGAGATTGTATTAAAAAGTAACAGCAAACAAAAGGTTGGTCAGGTTGCTGCTGAAATTAGAGCATACCGTCCACCAGAACCATATAAAGGTAAAGGTGTTCGATATTCCGATGAACGCGTTGTTATCAAAGAAGCTAAAAAACAATAAAGGTTAAATTATGAGTGTTGTAAACCAAAGATTACGTCGTGCAAAAAGATCTAGATCAAAGATGGCGGAATTAAATGTCACGAGACTAACGGTATTCAGATCTAACACAAATATCTACGCACAAATTATTGATGGTAATGATAATAAAATAATTGCAACAGCCTCAACGGTAGAGGCTGATGTGAAGAAAAAATTAAAATCAAGAAGTAATGTCGGTGCGGCTGAAGAAATTGGTAAAAGAATTGCAGAAAAAGCTATTAAAGCAGGAGTAAAGATAGTTGCATTTGACCGGTCTGGTTATAAATACCATGGACGAATTAAGGCATTAGCTGACGCTGCTAGAGAAAACGGCTTAACTTTCTAATAAATACTAGGAAATAAAATGGCAAAAGACATAACAAAAGAACAAAATCAAGACGGTCTCAGAGAGAAGATGATTGCAGTCAACCGAGTAACAAAAGTTGTTAAAGGTGGTCGTATAATGAGTTTTGCTGCCCTTACTGTTGTAGGAGATGGTGATGGTGCAATCGGTATGGGGAAAGGAAAAGCTCGTGAAGTTCCTCTGGCTGTTCAGAAGGCTATGGATGAAGCTAAAAAAGGTATGTTGAAAGTAAATCTAAATAATGGAACAATTTTTCATGCTGTTACTGGAAAGCATGGAGCGGCCAAGGTATTTATTCAGCCAGCATCTGAAGGTACTGGAATTATTGCTGGTGGTGCAATGAGGGCAATTTTTGAGGTTATGGGGGTAACAGATGTACTTGCAAAATGTATTGGGTCTGCAAATCCATACAATGTAGTAAGAGCAACATTAAACGGATTGGCAGCAGTAAATAGCCCTTCTGAAATTGCTGCAAAACGTGGAAAAACTGTTGAAGAGATTAGAGGGTAATTATGAGTAAAGAAAAAGTTGGTATAGTAAAAGTCACCCTAATTAAGAGCGTAATTGGTAGAACAGCTGCTCACAAAGGAACCATTGTCGGACTTGGCCTTAGAAGAATGCATCAAAGCGTTGAGCTTAAGGATACCCCGGAAGTGCGTGGCATGATTAATGCAGTAAGTTATCTTCTTAAAGTAGAGGGTTAATATGAGATTAAATACGATTAAGCCGGCAGAAGGCTCAAAAAAGAACACTCGACGAGTTGGTCGTGGCATAGGATCTGGATTTGGAAAGACAGCCGGAAGAGGCCACAAAGGCCAACATTCTCGGTCAGGTGGGTTCCATAAGGTAGGTTTTGAAGGCGGCCAAATGCCAATTCAAAGGCGCTTACCTAAAAGAGGGTTTAATTCCTTAACTAAAGCATATAATGCCAAGGTAAGGACAAGCGAAATCAATAAATTAAAAGCAGGTATTGTTGACCTCCTAAGCTTAAAAGCAGCAAATCTAATTCCAGAAAGATCACTTACAGCTAAGGTTTATCTTTCGGGTGAGGTCAAGAATAAGTACACTATCCAAGGAATTTCCTTAAGTAAAGGTGCGAAGCAGGCAATAGAGGCTGCAGGTGGAAAGATTCAGGAAGTAAAAGAGGTCTAGCAGTTGGCTCAAGATAGCACACTAGGTTCTATGGGAAAAATGAGCGACCTTAAGAGGCGTATACTTTTTGTGATTGGAGCTATGGTCATCTTTCGATTGGGCGCACATATTCCAGTTCCTGGGATTGACCCATTAGAGCTTAAGAAGCTTTTTGATACTCAGAGTAATGGCATATTAGGTATGTTTAACATGTTTTCTGGTGGAGCATTAAGTAGGTTCACAGTATTTGCTTTGGGGATTATGCCTTATATTTCAGCTTCAATTATAATGACTCTCTTGACGTCAATGACAGCTCACTTAAAAGAGCTTAAGAAGGAAGGAGCAGCTGGACAGAGAATTATTACAAAATATACTCGTCAAGCAACTGTTGCACTAGCTGCTTTTCAAGCCATTGGGATAACGATGGCGTTAGAGGCGCAACCAGGATTAGTTTTGGAGCCAGGTCTGTCGTTTAGACTTGTATCTATGATTACATTAGTTAGTGGCACTATGTTTTTAGTGTGGTTGGGTGAGCAGATATCAGAGCGTGGAATAGGGCAGGGAATATCATTAATTATTTTTGCTGGTATTGTAGCCGGCCTTCCAAGCGCATTAGGTAATACACTTCAGTTAACTAAGACAGGAGCCTTTTCTATACCATTAGTCTTTTTTCTTTTTACGGCAGCTATCTTAGTAACAGCACTTGTAGTGTTTGTTGAAAGAGGGCAGCGAAGAATTACTGTGAATTATGCAAAGCGACAGGTTGGTAATAAGTTATATGGAGGACAGTCCAGTCATTTGCCTTTGAAAATTAATCAGGCGGGAGTTATTCCTGCAATTTTTGCGTCAAGTGTCATTTTGTTTCCTGCAACTATAGCTGGCTGGTTTGGTTCAAGTACAAGCCTTTTTTGGCTTAAAGATATAAGTGCTGCAATTTCACCGGGCCAGCCAATTTATATTTTTATGTTTGCTGCAGCAATAATATTTTTCGCATATTTTTACACTGCAATTACATTTAACCCAGTAGAGACTGCTGATAATCTAAAGAAAAGTGGAGCATTTGTTCCTGGAATTAGACCAGGCGAACAAACAGCGAAATACATTGATACTATTGCAGGTCGCTTAACATTTATTGGTGCAATTTATATTACTTTGGTTTGTTTACTGCCTGAATTCCTAATATTAAAGTTCAATACTCCTTTTTACTTTGGAGGCACTTCTCTTTTAATTATTGTTGTGGTGTCTATGGACTTTATGCAACAGGTTCAATCAAGAATGATGTCCTATCAATATGATGGCATGCTTAAAAAAGCAAACTTTAAAGGTGGTGCCTCAGGGGGTATTAGATAAATGGCTAAAGAAGAAGTTATAGAGATGGAAGGAGAGGTGCTAGAAAATCTTCCAAATGCAACCTTTAAGGTAAAATTAGAAAATGGACATGAAGTTTTAGGTTACATATCAGGGAAAATGAGAATGAATTATATTCGAATCCTTCCAGGAGATAAGGTTACGGTTGAAATGACCCCGTATGACTTATCTAAAGCAAGAATAACATTTAGAGCCAAGTAAGACTGGACAAAAAAAGGAAATTTTATGAGAGTAAGAACATCAGTAAAAGCATTATGTCGAAACTGTAAAGTTATTAGACGTAGAGGTGTTGTTAGGGTGATTTGTACAGATCCTAGACATAAACAAAGACAAGGCGCATGCCATTAATTTTAAGATTGTTAAGTGCGTAAAAAATCGTTATAATTTAAGGCTTTATTGAAAATAATGCCGTTTTAATTTGGAGTAATTCATGGCCCGTATTGCAGGTGTAAATGTACCAGATAATAAGCATACCGAGATTGCATTAACAGCAATATTTGGTATTGGAAGAATAACAGCACAAAAAATATGTGTTGCTGTAGGAATTAAGTCGTCTATAAAGCTAAAAGATCTTAATGATTCTGATGTTGAAAAAATTAGAGATGAGGTTGGTAAAGTTGTAGTTGAAGGTGATCTTCGTCGCGAAGTCGCAATGAATATAAAAAGACTTATGGATTTAGGATGCTACAGAGGAGTTCGACATAGGAGAGGACTGCCTGTTAGAGGACAAAGAACTAAAACAAATGCAAGAACAAGAAAAGGTCCAATTCGGGCAATTAGGAAATAAATTAAGGATAAGTAATGGCCAAAGCAAATGTAAGGATTAAGAAGAAGGTTAAAAAGAATGTAGCAGAGGGAATTGCTCACGTTCATGCTTCTTTTAATAATACAATCATTACCATAACTGACAGACAAGGTAACGCACTTTCATGGGCAACATCAGGTGGAGCAGGCTTTAAAGGCTCCAGGAAGAGTACTCCGTTTGCAGCGCAAGTTGCTGCAGAAGCTGCAGGAAAAGCAGCCCAAGAGTTTGGCGTAAAAAATATTGAAGTTAGAATCAAAGGTCCGGGTCCAGGCAGAGAGTCGTCAGTGAGGGCTTTAAATGCAATAGGCTTAAAAATTACTAGTATTCAAGACATAACACCTGTGCCTCATAACGGTTGCAGACCACCTAAAAAGCGAAGAATTTAATGCTTAGTCACAAGATAATAATAGGAGAATAAAGTTGGCTAGAAATCTTGATCCAAAATGTCGTCAATGTCGCAGAGAAGGTGAAAAATTATTCCTTAAAGGGGAAAAGTGTTTTACTGATAAATGTGCTATAGAAAATAGAAATTATCCTCCAGGTCAGCATGGGCAAAGAAGAGCGTCAAGGCTTTCTGATTATGGTGTTCAATTAAGAGAGAAACAGAAGCTTAGAAGAATATACGGGATTCTAGAGAAGCAATTCAGAGGATACTATAGTGAAGCTGATCGAAGAAAAGGTATTACTGGTGAAAATTTACTTCAGCTTTTAGAGTCAAGATTAGATAACGTAGCATATAAAATGGGTATTGGTGCTTCGAGAACTGAAGCAAGACAAATTGTTAAACACAATAGTATTCTTGTTAATGGCAAAAGAGTAAATATCCCTTCGTATCAAGTAATGCCAGGTGACGAAATTTCAGTAGCTGAAGTTTCAAAGCCGCAGTTGAGAATAAAAGCCGCATTAGAGGCAGCAGCAGAAAGAGGATTTCCTGAATGGTTGGAGGTTGATGTTAAAGCACTTAAAGGGGTATTCAAAAATAAACCACTAAGAGATGACCTTCCTGCAACAATTAATGAATCATTAATTGTTGAGCTTTACTCAAAATAATAAAGATATAGAATTAAATTTAAAGGAAAACTATGCACAATAGCCCAACAGAATATTTAAAGCCAAGAATTGTTGAAGTTGATATAATTAGCCCACAAAGAGCAAAAGTTGTTCTTGAGCCAATGGAAAGAGGCTTTGGATATACACTAGGTAATGCTCTTAGAAGAGTTTTATTGTCTTCTATTCCAGGCTACTCAATAACTGAAGTTAAAATTGATGGTGTTGTTCACGAATACTCAACGCTAGATGGCGTCCAAGAGGATGTAGTAGACGTATTACTCAATCTTAAGAAAGTAGCGTTAAAAATACATAGCGGCACTGAAGCTACAATTAGAATATCAAAAACAGAGGAGGGCCCAATAACTGCTGGTGACTTTGATGTGGGGCATGATGTTGAAATAGTTAATCCAGAACTTGTGATTGCTCACCTTAATAAAGATGGTAAATTAAATATTGAGGCTAAAGTCGAGATGGGAAGAGGGTATCAGCCTGTTCCACAAAGACGAAAAGGCCCGCAAGAAGACAATACACTTGGTTATATTATGATTGATGCTTCATTTAGCCCGATAAACAAAGTAAGTTATATTGTTGAGAGTGCTCGAGTTGAACAAAGAACAGATTTAGATAAGCTAATCCTTGATGTTGAAACTAATGGTGTAGTAGATGCGGAAGATGCTATTCGCGACGCAGCAACAATTTTGATGGGCCAACTATCTGTTTTCGCAAATCTGGAGAGTGAATTAACAGAAGTAGAGGTAAACCCTGTACCTCAAATTGACCCAGTTTTATTAAGGCCAGTAGACGATCTTGAGTTGACAGTTCGCTCAGCTAACTGCTTAAAAGCCGAGAGCATTTACTATATTGGCGACCTTATTCAAAGAAATGAAAGTGATTTATTAAAAGCTCCTAATCTAGGCAGAAAATCATTAAATGAAATTAAAGATATTCTGGTAACAAAAGGACTTTCGCTAGGTATGAAAGTTGAAAATTGGCCACCTGCTGGAGTTGAGCAAGTATAATTGAAAGAATTGGAGTAAAAAATGCGACACGGAAAGAGTCATAGAAAACTAAATCGAACAAGCAGTCACAGGAAAGCTATGTTTAAAAACATGGCAACATCGTTGCTTAGGCATGAAATTATTCGTACAACATTACCTAAAGCAAAGGAACTGAGAAAGTTTGCGGAACCATTAATTACACTAGCAAAAGTATCATCAGTTCATAATCAAAGATTGGCATTTAGCCGCTTAAGAGATCGTGAAATTGTTGGTAAATTATTTGGGGAGCTAGGACCGCGATATAATTCACGTAGTGGTGGTTACACTCGAATTTTAAAGTGTGGTTTTAGGAAGGGTGATAACGCCCCAATGGCATATGTGGAGCTTGTAGACCGTCCGTTGGTAACGAACGAGGATAGTGATAATCCAGAAAACAAAATAGATAGCGTAGAAGCTAAGCCAGCCGAAGCTAAGAAAGAAGCTAAGCCAGCCGAAGCTAAGAAAGAAGCTAAGCCAGCCGAAGCTAAGAAAGAAGCTAAGCCAGCCGAAGCTAAGAAAGAAGCTAAGCCAGCCGCTAAATAAGAAAAAAGAAAAAAATAGGCCAGCTTAAGCTGGCTTTTTTTTATTAAATAATTATTTCATATTATGCTGCAATATAAATTCTCTAATTCTCTAATTCTCTAATTCTCTGTAAAATTTAATCATAAGTATCAATAAGTTAAATAATAA
>Ga0307998_1001539_pt1 | contig 12401 bp, 9 predicted proteins | sample Davwhametageno37_FD_203147 | JGI IMG/M metagenome (GOLD analysis project Ga0307998, IMG submission 203147) | Marine microbial communities from Davis Island wharf, Antarctic Ocean - #37 | ecosystem: Environmental > Aquatic > Marine > Unclassified | place: Antarctic Ocean: Davis Island wharf...
ATAAAATAGCTAATAGTGTTGAGCAGGTACAATCTATGGTAAAGTTGAATGTCAAGTTCTTCTTCTAAAATTAACTGCCGCAACACTTTTACTTGGAAGGTAACTTCTAACTGCATTTGAATGGTATCAAACGAGGAATGATCCATTAGAATTCCTTTCTGATAATGAAAGTGGAAAAGATCAAACATTGCGGGAGCCTGATCTTTAAATAACTCCCAATCGTACAAGGCAATTTTGTTATCGGTAATTACCATGTTCCAAGGTGTGAAATCGCCATGTGCCCAATGCGTGCAAACATTAATTCGTTCGTCTATCAACTTAACTACTTTTCTACCTAATTGACCCAATTTTGAGAGTTGAGGGTTAGCAGAAAGCTTAATCAAATCAAAAGACGATTTAGTTTTAAACCAAAACTCACAAGTTCTAAGCGTAGTTTTTGTTATATTATTTTTAAAATTAGCAGCAATAAAGTTCGCATGAATCGGAGTAAACTCATTAGTTCTAATAGAGTTCTTCTTCTGTAAGTTTTCTAATAGTAGTGCATCGCTGTTTTTTGTTGCAAAAAAATCAGGAACTTTTAAAAAAGGTGTGGAGATAGAGCTTAAACTTAAAATAGTTTCTTTCTCATGTTTTAATAATACGGTAGAAGCTTTATTTGTAGGAATTTTCAAGAATTGAGTTACTTCGTTTTTCGCAATAAGTGCAATTAATATAGAACGTTGCAAGCCTGGAGTTCCCATAAAAATACTGTAATCGGTACATAAGTTAGCTATCGAATTATCTAGCTTAAGTGGCCCTTTACCGTAAATTTTTATTGAACCCGTTGCCACGAATTTTTGTAAACCTAGTCGAGAGCAAAGTCGTATTGCTTTAGAAATTAGTTGACCTCTTTTGCCTGATGCATTGTAAAAAGATAAGACACTTTTAAGGTTGGTTCCTTGAAACAACCAACGCATATGTCCTTTCGGCTGACTAATATAATTTAAAGATTTACAATTGAACTTTCCCGTTACATCTGCTTTTCCAAAGTCAAGTATTAAATCAAATGTCGTTAAAGGCATTCCTTTGTACTCAATTAGTTTTCCGCCAAGGTTCACTAAAATCTGACTTTCGCCATCTGTTAATGTTTCTTCTCCCTCCTTATATTTTAGTTTATTGTAAGGGTCAAAAATATAAGGTACTACCGGCTTTTCAGTATACAGTTTAATCAGTTGTTCGATGTCGCTATAATGGATTGAGTTTTTTTTCATGATAGTGAATATTTATCGGTTATCTACCCTTTATGTGAAACTCGTGCCATGTCTATTTTTGTATGTTAATTATTTGTATTATAATTATTTAGGTGTCGTTTTGCCTGGTGCTAAAGATTTTATTTTCCATAAATTAAACATGTATTCCAAAATATGGAATGTGTTTTTCTGCTAACATCATTCGCAATTAAATGAAACAGACTAAAGCTTGCAGTTTATTCCGGCTTGTTTTTTATTTTGTAATGGATGTAAAAAGCTCAAAAAAAAAGGAGGTGGATCAATTAATCCACCTCCTTTCGAAATGTCTTTTTGTCTAAGCAGCAGCGGCTTTTGCATCGTGCAAACCTTTCTCCCATTGCCAAGCATGTTTTAGAGCATCTTCAAGAGTGTACTTTAAACTCCAGTTCAAGATTAAAGAGGCTTTGCTGCAATCGGCATAAATAGATTCAATGTCTCCGTTTCTCTGGTCTGTATATTCTACAGGGAGATCGATTCCACTTACTTTTGCAAAAGCGTTAATCACTTCTAGTACACTGTTTCCTTTTCCTGTGCCAATGTTGTACACATCTGTTTCACGATTAGATAAAAGGCGAGTTAGTGCTGCAATATGAGCTTTGGCTAGATCCACAACATGAATGTAATCCCGGATACAAGTACCATCAGGAGTGTTATAATCCGTGCCAAATATCTTTAAGGAATCTCGTTGACCAATTGCTGTCTGCGTTAAATACGGAACTAAATTCTGAGGAATACCAATTGGTAACTCACCAATGAGTCCGCTTGGGTGAGCTCCAACTGGATTAAAGTAGCGAAGTATGATTGCACCTGTTTCTAGCTGTTCTCTAATCATTCTCTCTCCCAATTGTTTTGTTTCACCATAGGGAGAAGTCGCCGGCTTCAAATTGCAGTTTTCTGTTACGGGTAACTGGTCGGCAGCGCCATAAACTGTTGCTGAAGATGAAAAGACTAAATCAGGAATGTTAAATTTCTCTTTAAGGTTGATGATGGTTTGCAAGGAACGTAAGTTGTTTTTGTAATATAGCTCTGGTTGTTCTATGGACTCATTCACTGATTTTAAAGCGGCAAAATGGATTATGCCAATGATTTGACCGAGCTTCAAAAATAGCTGCTCCATCTTATCCTCATCGCAACAATCAATATGAAAACATTGTAAATATTTTGAGGTCAATTGTTTTATGCGGTCTAAAATCCAAGGTTGGGTATTGGAGAAGTTGTCTATAATGATTGGCTCGTAGCCAACATTCCATAACTCTACAACAGTGTGTGATCCAATAAACCCGGCACCGCCGGTCACTATTATTTTAGGTCTGTGTTCTTGATTTTTCATAATTAGAGTGGATTAGTGATGGTTTAAATAGAATACATTATTATACTTTTACTTCTAAAGAAGATTGTGGTAGACGGTATAGTTAATTTTATATTTCTGTTTAAATTTTCTGAGTTTCAATTGTTCATCTATTCTCAGTCTTTTTGCGGGTTTTATAATGAATAGTAGGGTGAGAAACTGCCAGAAAAGGATTCCAAAATTGGCGTCTCCAAAAATTCCAAATTCAGTAAAAGAGTTGATGATTACAGGTATAAATAGTGCTATAAAAAAGCTACCATACATGTGCTTTTTGTGGACGATGAAATTTCTAAGAGTAAGTATTACATTCCAAAAACCAATAAAGAAGCCAACAAATCCGAGGTTCATTAAAATTTGAATAAATGTATTGTGCGTCATTTTTGCCGGGTAGGTGTTTAGACCTTGAAAATAGTCCGTGTAATTAATGCGCATAAACCCGAATCCTAAAATAGGCTCTTTTACAATTCCTTCGTTCAATAAAGCAGTCCAAAAAGGTATCCTTCCGGTCATACTAAGTACTTCATCAATACTACCACCGTCTTTAAAAACGACGTAACGAACTAGCAAGGGAAGTGCAACTGCAATTCCGCAGAACATGATAATTTTTACTTTCTTATTGTCTGACATTAATACAAGAATTCCCATAATTAATAAGAAACCAATAGCACTGGATCTAGAAGAAGTCCACACCAAAACCAAAATGGCTGCAAGCATCATTAGGAAGCTCCAGAATTTGTGTTTCGTAATTTGTAAGTACATATAACTCATCGCCGCGCTAATACTCGACAACATCCCTAATTCGTTTGGATTCATAATGTATCCGCCTAAGCGTTGTTCTTTGCCACCCCGCATACCACGGTAAAAAGTTTCTTCATCTATTAATGAGCCAATAACGAAAGTTGCTATTATTGGGAAAATTGCCCAAGAAAATACTCGAATCATGTTGATGCTTCTTTCTGGGTAATGGATATTATAAATTATCACGGTTTTCATAAACAGGAAAGCAAAAATAAAACTTTCTGCAGTCATAAACCATTGCAAAGCAGAATGCTGCCACTTTGAACTCCACATGAAAGAAGCGAAGCCTAAAACTAAATACATGACGTAGAAAGCAGGAGCAAGGGCATGTTTAAATTGCAACGCGCTCACATGCCCTAAATTTTTTAAAACGGAAAGCACGTAAAGAATAGTAAGTGCCATACCGACTCTGCTCACGGTTTTGAAAACTTTATTCACAGATTGTTCCTCTACAATACTGAAATATCCTGCTATCATGACGAATAAAATAAGCGTCAAAACAGTTTCCATATTTCGAATAATGTAAGGGGCTTTAGGCGATTTCATAGGTAAATAAATGTTCTTTTGCGATGACGGACCAATTGAAATCTTTTCTTACCATTTTAATGGCATTTTGACCTAATTGAAAATTTTTTTTTTCTTTGATACATTTAATTGCGGCAATTAATACTGCTGTAACGCCGTTAATAGTGTTATCTTCAGTTACAAACCCCGCGTTGTTCTTTTCGATGTAGCTTTCTAGGTTTGTCTCTTTACTCACAATTGCTGGAATACCTGCACTTGCTGCTTCTAGAACTACTGCGGGTAACCCTTCGTTTCTCGAAACCAAGCACAGGAAGTCAAACTGCTTTACCAATTCATCTTTTTCTGTTCCATATTGTGCGCCTAAAAATTTCATCTGTTTTGCTATATGTAAGTTCTGTGCCAATTTTTCTAATTTTGCTTTATCAAGTCCATCTCCTATTAGCCATAACTCGCTATTTTTGCCTGTTTTACTTAGCAGCGCAGCAAAGCCTTTTAAAAGGGTATCAAGACCCTTGGTATGCATGTCTAAACGACCAACAAATCCAAATACAGGAACACTATTCCCATTTTTAGAATTAGGTAGAGAAGTGTCTGCTATTGAATCTTGACCATTTTTAATTAGCTGATAGGGAACAGATCCAAATACAGGAATGCTATTTCCATTTTTGGAATCAGGTAGAGAAGACTCTACTATTGAATCTTGACCGTTTGGAATTAATTGATAAGGAACAACACCAAATATTTCTTGTGTGCCGGTAATTTCACTTTCTCCTATTAAATGAACATGTTTGGCATGCTTTACTAAGTAACTTTCTATGAGCTTGATGTAAATCTTTTTTTTGAATTGACTGCGCTGCATTGCAACAGTGTTGAATGCTCCGTGAGGTGTAAATACATAGCTGACTTGGTGTTTGACAAGTAGTTTTGCAATGGGATAGAATTGAGGAATAAATCCTCCGTGCAAATGGAAAATGACATATTCATTTGCTAATAATTCGATAGCAATTCTTAGTTCAATGCTAACACTAAGCTTGCCTTTATCCTTAAAAAGTTTGGTTTTATAAGTTCTTTGCGGATAGTCGTGAATAAGGTTTTTAGTAATTCCCCAGATGGTAATATCTTTACCTAAAATGGCTTGATGCTCAGCTAAACTGTTGACCATCTTGTTAACCCCATTCATGCGATTGGGATTTGCTTTTCCTAGAAGAATGTGAATTACTTGAAGTTCCATTTTACTTTGATTTTTAAAAAGGTAATTAATGATATAAAACTGATGAGTTGAGTACCTGCGATGCCAGCCATAACGCCTGTAAGCCCATAGTATGAGGCAAGAGCTTTTCCTGCTATCAAGCTAAACACAGTTGTCAGTGCATAGCTGATGAAAATAAGTTGATTGTATTCTAAGGTACGAATGACAAAACGCAATAAAGTGCCTAGAAATACGAATACATAGATTCCGCAGAAAGCCAATAAAATGAAGCTATATGGCAAATATTCGACACCATAAACAACGGTAATAATTTGTCGACAGAAAATCGCTATAAAACCTAAAAATATGGCCACAGGTAAAATTAATTGAAGGGTGATTCTTTGCATGTAATTTCCTAACTCAGTTAAACCTCCTTTATTCAAAGCTTCTGCTGAACGGGCAGGAATAATGTTTTCCATTGCTTGAAAAAGAACATTAAGAACTCCCATTAAATTTTGAGATACTCGAATGGCTCCAATAGCAGCGGGGCCTATAATAGATGCTGCAAATAGTATAATGTAGTTGGCAGAAGACCATTGAAGTAAAGACGTAGCTACCAGAAATCGACTATATTTCCACAATTTCTTTGTGGTGTTACCAATTCCTTTTAACTGAAATTTTGGCCGAATAACGAGCATAATGTAGCCCAACGAAATGCAATGCGCTGAAAGAATACATACTAAAACAGAAACTAAATTCAACGTATCAAATAGGTACAAGCCAACAATAAAGAGTGGTTGAAGTGCATAACCAAAGAAGTCGATAGCTAAAACCTTTTCTGGGACATGTTGCACAAATAAAACCCTGCGGTTAAAGTCGTTGAATAGGTAAACGGCCACTAATAAACTTAAGGTCAGATTGACGCCTGCATAGCCCCAATGGGGTTGAAGGTAGCACGTTATCTCAAGTACCACAAATACTAAAAGAAAACTGCAGATGCTCAGTATGGTTTGAATGCTCAACAATTGAGCAAACCAACAGGCCGTGTTTTTCTTTTTTGCAGTTAAGGCAAACAGTGGAGCGGTTAAAAAAGCTTGTTGCAAGCCTGAACTGAATACTACTACCATCCAAGTTAGCGAGAAAATTCCAAATAATTCCACGCCCAAAAAACGAGCGAGCAGAATACTCAGTAAAAAGTTGATGCCACTAACCAATCCTTGATCAGTTAGTACAAATCCTTTTTCTTTGTTGTTTTGAACGAATGTCAACAGCGGTGTTTTCATTTTAAGTAGGTGTTTAGGTAGGTGCTTACTTTAAACATTAAGCTTGTTGGACTTATCTGCTGACGAAAACGAGTACCCACAAAATTTCCACTGTAGTTTGATGCTTTGTGAGCATCGTTTAATACCAGCATTACATTTTTAATTCGGTACTCTTCCACCAAACGATCTGCGTGACCTAAATAATCAATACTTGTCTTGTTTGAACGGATGATGTAAAGATTTACATCAGCATACCTCATAGCCTCAATGCCCTCTACGCCCAAAGCAGTGGCTATGGTGTCTATAATTACAATGTCAAATTGTAGTTTTAATTTTTCTAGCTCTTCTTTAAAATGAAGTTGCTTGTCATCGGTTTGGTGTAGAAAAGTAAGTTGATTTTCTACTTTGTTTTCAGCCGAAAGAATAGCAGTAAGAGCAATTGAATTCGGCAAGGGACTTTGAGTGCTTAATAGCGCAACTTTTTTACCGACAACAGACAGGCATTCTGCTAAATTTAGAGCAATGAAGCTTTTGCCTTCACCGTCTACCGTAGAATTTATTGCAATAACAGAATGGTCGTTGAGCTTATTTTTTAGCTTCATGGTTTTTACTAGGCCTATGAAGTCTTGAGCAATGTTTCCCGAGCGAATTAGACCCAATAGAGGTAGAGCAGAATGTCTTTCAATGTCATGGCGACCCATAACTTTTGACCTCGCATATTTGCGTAAATAAATAAAAGTAATCGCTAGGATTAAGCCAAATATACCTGTTACAAATATGATGAGCGTTTTGTTAGGAGCAATTGGCTTGCGAGGAACAGTTGCGGTTTGAATAATTCTGTGAAATGCTAAGTTTGCTGAAGAAGCGATAGATGCTTCAATTTTTTTCTGTGAAAGAAAATTGTATACTTGCTCCTGAATATGGAAATTTCGCTCTAAAATTCTCATTTCTTTTTCCCTGGTAGATAAACCTTCAAATTGATTAGAAACGATAGCCAATGACTTTGTAATCTCTTTCTTTTTAATTACAATCTCCACTTTGTTTCTCTTAATGGCCTCAACGATATAGTTTTTTAACTCTTCTATTTTTTGATTTACTGCTTTAAGTTCATTGCTCTCTTTTGTGTATTTGATCAATAAATCAATCCGCTGATCTTGCCAAATTTTTAGCTTCTTTACTAGTTCCGTCATCAGCAAATCACCAAAACCAAAATTGATTGAGCGGTCGCGGAAGTAATCGCCACCCGAAATGTATTCTTCCAATTCAAGAACTGCTTTTTCATTCATTTCAAGGTTGATTAGCTGTATTTGTAACTTTGAAATCTGACGCAATCCTGTTTCTGTTTCTTGTCGAGTATTTATGACTCTGTGTGTTGCCTTGTATTCTTCTAATGCAATTTCTGTTTTATGTAATTCAGCTTGAATTTCAACTAACTTTTGGTCGATAAACTTTACCGTTTGCCCTGCTGCTTGACTTTTTACATTAACGTAATCTTCTATATAAGTTTTGCAAAGCTCATTGGCTAAGTCCGCTACTTTCTGCGGATGTGCATCTTTGTATACAACTCTTATAACTGGAATCTCTTTGTCTACTTCAACAATGTCAAGGCGTTCTGTTACATCAGCTATTAAGCCATACCTAGAAAAAATGTGAACGATGTAATTTCCTGTTAATTGTAATTCTCTTTGTTTGAATAGTTCTTTGTTTTTTTCCAGTTTTAAAACACCACCATCTAGTAACAAGTTTTCACCAATGGCTGTCTTAATAGTGTCTAGTGCTTCGCCGTCTTCATTTACCAATTGAAAGAAATTAGTTTTAGTTACGTGAATGAAGTAATTTTTATCGAACAGCTGAGGATTTACAAAGTCGTATTGTATTAGGATAGGACTATCGTTATATAATAGGGTGTTTTTTACCTTTCCTTTGCGGTAAATCGCTACTGAAAAATCTAAACTATCCAATGCCATTCCTATTAAAAGAGGAGAGTTTAAAACCGCTGCTTCCGCTGGAATTGTACTCTCGGTGCTAAACACATCAAAGTCACTATATAACTGATTGTTGCTTAATCCAATTTTCTGATTATCGAGCTTAATTTTTGCAATAGTCTGATAGGTGTTAGGTGTATAATTCACCACTTGAAGTGCAATGAAAAGAGCCGTGAAAAAGAATATTACTATAATTGGCAAGCCCTTTATTAAAGGTAGTAATTGTCGTTTTGTGGTTTGAAATCCGCTCATCTTGAAAGGAAAAATGATGCAACTATAGCTAGGGCTGTGAGGGAGCTTGCGATTGGAATGAGACGAGGCGCCTTCTGATCAATTGCTTTTCCTCTAGTTGCGGTTATTACTAATATATCGTCTGATTGTAATGGAAGACCATGCAGCATAAGTGTATCCATTTTACTTAAATCCACAGAATAACTTCTATTGTCTCGTATCAATTTTATGTCCTTCAAGTTTGCATAGATTGTGAAGCCTTCTGCTTTTCCAATAAGTTCCATAAGTGTTACATGCTCTTCATCTAAAATATAATTTCCAGGGCTTCTTACTTCTCCTAAAATAGTCACTTTACGGTTTAGAATTTTAACGACTATAATGGGCTCTTTAATATCTAGCTCGTACAACTTTAAAAGTGTTTCTGCTGCCTGAGTGCAGCTTAAACCACCCAATTTTACTCTGCCAATTTTTGGTAACTGAGCAAAACCTTTTTGATCAACTAACACCCATTTACCGAATGATTCGTTTGAATTATAAATGCTAAATACAGAACCTAGGCTAATGTCATTGTGGTTCCAAATGCTTAAACTCAGTTTATCATCTGGACTAATGCAATGCTGAATAGAGCTATCAGATCGTTGCAGGTCTTGCAAATTACCTTCGTTGTCATTTGATAGGAACGTTTGATTGGCACAAGAGTGAAAGCTAAGCCACAGTAGAACAATTCCGAAAAAGAGACAGGTTGTTTTCATAACTAGACTACTAAAGAGATTATTTTTTGGAAAAAGCTTGGCTCTTTCTTATTTAGCATCTCGTTTACTTTTTTGATCTTTATCATTACTTTTTCAATGGTCTCTATGTCGCCTTGACCTTTAATGATGTAATCGAAAGCTCCATATTTTAAAGCCTCTACTGCGGTAGAAATGTCTTCCTGTCCCGAAATGAAAACCACATAGATGTTCGGGTCGAAACGTTTTACCTTCTGAAGTACTTCCATGCCCGTTAATTTATTCATGTAATGGTCTAGCAAAATGACGGTTGGTTCTTCAATCAAAGCATTTAAACAGTCTTGTCCGTTATCGAAAATACTCACATTCACGAAACCCAAATTTTTAAGGTGTTGAGCATAAATGTTTGAAGTCAATTTATCATCATCTACGATGAAAATTTTTTCTGTTTTAATTATTTTTTTTTGCATGATTTTGTTATTTGAAGTTGTAAACACTATCTATGTGCCAAAGCATTTAATATAATTAATGATCTAATTATCAATAATGTTAATCTCGATTCAATGGTGCTACATTCCATGTTGTGGAGTATTATTCCAATATATGGAACGATGAGTTGCTGTGGGTTTGCAAACTACGCAGCTTGGTTTTGTTGCAGATCAATCTCCCTTTCGCCTTTTGTCGCTTTACCTGTATATAATTAGCTGTTTGAAGTACTTAAAGGAAACTTGTTTTGGGCCTATAGTAATTCAAAACAATAAACACTGGATACTCCATAAAATTTGAAGAAGTGTAGTCCGGAAGAAATTAACGTTTAGATATCAGTTTTGGTAATGTTTTTATAAGAGTTATCTTTAGAAAAAGCTGCCATTATACTAAGAATAGCTAGCTCTACACTTTGTTCTTTTCCTTTGGTTTACCGATCCATGTTAGCGTTTCCTATCGGTAAAAAACATGCCTGTTTTGGAAGGGATTGTGGTAGCAATAAAGATACCGATTGAAATGGCTTCACATGTAAAAACGTTAATTCCTAAAGGTTTTCCGAGTGAAATCACAAGCAGAAAGCAGAGCATACCAAATAAAAAGAAGTTATTGAATCTGCCAATAAAATTTGAGCGAACTTTTATGCATTATCGGGATGGGTTTCCTTTGGTGAAGGTCCCGCTACTCCTTCATAATATCCAGTATTCTTGTTGAAGTATACCTTTCTTATATCGTTTTTACTTTTTATACCAAGTGGTCCAACGACAAACCAATCAAACCTAAAATCATGCACCAGCCCTGTTACTAAATGACATAACTTATTAATAAATAGCACTATGAATAGATAAAGCCAAACTTCAACAACGTTGAAAACCTTTTCTTTGGTTGCAAGGGTTTAAGTTCAGAAATTGCTGCAAAATATTTAACAATGGGTAGTAAGCCAAAAAAGCAAACTATGAAGAGAATCCATTTAAGGGCTGGGACAACTTTTGAGCTAGTTTTCATAGGTCTTAAAAAAATAATTAGGAAGCATTATAAACTTCTTTAAAAATACTTAACCGAATTTAAATGTTTTGCTTCTTAAAATTTAGCATCGACTGCCTAAAGAAGACCTATTGCACTTCAGCTAAGCCTTTGCCGAATTTTTGAAGTGTTCCGTTTAAGTCTTTCTTTTCAATACGACAAAACAATACATTGCTCCATATCTCATCACTGCTTATTTATTCCTATTACGGCTGCTCATATTTTATAGGTTAATTTTTATCTTTTCCAAGATAGATAGCTTGATAAAATAATTTCTTTATTTATCATAAGGTTTTATTATTGATGCATTTACATGCTCACAAATAAGTTATTTTTACAGGAATCAGTTATTATACATTAGAAATTAAACATGGAGGAGAAGTCAATTCAGCTAAGAAAAACTACGACTAAGGGAAAGGCGTTACAAATAAATTTGGATCCATCTATCTATGGAACCTTTGCAGAAATTGGAGCCGGTCAGGAAACGGCAAATCATTTTTTTAGCGCAGGAGGAGCCTCCGGAACAATCGCTAAATGCATATCAGCTTATGATATGGATGTGAGTGATGCAAACTACGGGAAGTCTAAAAGATATGTAAGTAAGGAGCTTTTGCAAAAAATGCTATCGATAGAATTTGAATTGTTAAATGATCGATTAAAGACTAAGAAAAATGAAAAAAGGTTATTTGTATTTGCGAGCACGATAGAGACTTTAAATTTTAAGGAAACCAATAAAGGTCATGGTTGGTTGGTTGGGAGTTAGTTTTCAATTGCAGCCCGAAGAAGAAACGAATCATTGCATAGTCCATATTAACCTTTCTGATAAGTCGGCAAGTCGGCAAAGACAAGTATTGGGCATGATTGGAGTTAATCTAATTTATGCGTGTTACTTTTTAACTACTTCTCCTAGCGAAGCCATTCTTTCTTTGTTGAATGGCATAGATATACACCGCGCAGAGATTGATTTCTTGAGTGTTATTGGACCTCATTTTAGAGAGGCAGATAATCGCCTATTGAGTTTGGTGCTAGTGAAAAATGGTTTAACAAAAGCCACTTTTTTTGGTCCCGACAAAGAAATTTTACAACCTTCGGGTGCATGCCGTAAAAAGCCATTGCTTATTTTAAGAGGGCAATTTAACCCGATTACTAAAGAGCACGAAGACATTCTTTCTGAGGCTAAAGTTAAATATTTAAATGGGTTGAATGAAGGTGATAATGTGTTAACATTATGTGAATTATCGTTGTGTAACCTTAGTGTAAATGGAGTTATTAATTACGAAGATTTCTTAAGTAGAGCGGACGAGTTATGCTATAAAGGTTATTCAGTTATGCTGACCAACTACAAAGAGGATTACTCATTTGTAGACTATTTGTTTTCACTGAATAATGAAATGCCTATTCGATTAGTAATTGGAGTGGATCACTTAGTCAAACTTTATAAGGATGAGTACTACGAACATTTAAGAGGAGGCTTGTTGCAGGCTTTTGGAATTCTCTTTAGTAAAAACCTTAAAATTTACGTTAGCTCAATTTCAGCCGATGGTCTAGATACTTTAGAATT
>Ga0307998_1001540_pt1 | contig 12399 bp, 13 predicted proteins | sample Davwhametageno37_FD_203147 | JGI IMG/M metagenome (GOLD analysis project Ga0307998, IMG submission 203147) | Marine microbial communities from Davis Island wharf, Antarctic Ocean - #37 | ecosystem: Environmental > Aquatic > Marine > Unclassified | place: Antarctic Ocean: Davis Island wharf...
GGCCGACCAGAGGGAGTCCCGCAGCAACCGATAGCAGCCTGTCGGCTGCCTCACGTTGTGAAGCCGTTCAGGAACTTTTGTTTCTTTTGTTGGTACAAAAGAAAGCTGTTTTGGTTCTTTGCTGCTATAAAGAACACAGTAGTTTGGTTTTAAACCTAAGAACCGTAATCATTCAACGATATTACTATCCCTTAATTGATACTTGGTCTTCCGTTGCATATAAAAACAAAAAGCTACTAAAATCATATACAGCCCAATCACATGCCAAAGCTCTATAGCAATATCACTCTGCGCCCACGAAAGATTTGCAAAATACTGTGCAGTTTGCGTCATGTAATTGAGCAAGAGCTCAGCCGGAAACCCAACAATTGGCGCAATACTAGGGAACATTAACCCGCCAATCCCTGCAATGAACGTGAGTAGCATTGCTAGTGGAACAAGCGGCAATATTAATAAATTCGCGATAATCGCCACATTACTAATTACACCAAATGAGTACATAAGGATTGGCAGTGTGCATAGCCATGCCGAAAATGTTTCGCCAAAAATCTGTCTAACGATACCAGGCTTTGTCTCTCCAAAGTAATACCTCTGCAGGAGTGGTGCAAATATAAGTACACCCGCAAATGCCGCAAAACTGAGTTGCCACCCAACATCGCCCCACGCATAGCTTGGGCGAAAGAGTACCGTGACGCCTATCGCTATCGATAGCAAAATAATCGGATGAAACTTCCGGCCGTAATACCAGGCAAGCAAGCTGAGCCCGGCAACCAGCCCCGCCCGAGACATACTTGGGCTCATACCAGTCACCGCGATAAAACTCAGTATCATGCCACCCGAAAATACAAAAGATAAATACTTCGATACTTTTTCGAACAGTCTGCGCGCAAGCCGGACCAAAATCGTCAAATTATAGCCACTGGCCACCACCACATGAGTAAGCCCTGCAATTTTTAGCGCGTTGTCGAGCTCCTCAGGTAGTCCCCTGCGCTGCCCAACCAAATAGCCCAATCCTAAACTTACTTCAGGTTCGCCAATTGCTTTTTTTGTGCCTTCTGCGAACCAATTGCGAATTTTGAGTGCGATATCTGGTTGACGTGGCGGTGCGGATTCTAATACGTCTGCGCTATACATGCTGGCTGCAAAGCTTCCAAAGCCAGCTGCCAATTTACCTTCTATTGTCACTCGATCGCTCCGCTGCAATACGTCATTCTTAGCTATTGTCACCCATATATTTCCAGACAATTTTTTATTATCTATAACAATATTTTTGAGCCGCAGCACGCTTTGCTCTCGTTTGTTAGTATCAACGTCTTCAGCGATAGACCCAACAATCTGTACTGATGTTCCGATATACATTTCGTATTGACTCAAATCATCTTGAGCTACAGATCCACGCCATAACCCTATGCATAGACCCGCGATGATAGTAAGCACAATCACCCATACTTTACCGCGAATAGCAGCAAACGAAAATAATCCTATTCCGGTAAGTAGCCATACAACCGAACCAAACAATGTGCTGGGTATATAACGAGCTAGTAGTACGCCAAAAAAAATCGATACGCCACAGGCTGCTATATGCCACGAGATGTGCAACGGTTTCTGAAGAAAAAATCGAACCATTCTACCACTTTAGTTTAGGTATTTATATACGCGTATTTTAGGCTTTTTCGGGTAGCGACTCGAAGGTATCGACAAATTCTTGATACCATTTTTGCTGGTCTTCTTTCGATAGAGCCATCATGTCGTTTGCCGCTGCTGTATGAGCAGGATCACCGGACATTACTTTTTGCATGACGTGATTCTTGCCGTTAGCTGCCATCTCATCGACGTTTTCTCCGGTGATATTCTCGTCGCAGGGCCCGCGTAAATTTTTACAATTTGTTTGCTTCATATAACCCCCTTTGTAGCCGAATTGTAGCACAAATCATTTCCTGGGGCTTGGTCACGTTCCGCAACCCCGAAACTTCACGACTGAAAACATAGTTTTCATCGGAAGATTTCCTTGCGAACTGCCGTTGGCAGTTCTCACCCATGACACCCTGGCGTGTCTTGGCGCATTAACTCAGCTAATTTTCTCCAAGAAAATACACCCACACGAGTGTGAGTGTATTTTCTTGGAGGGACCACTGGGGCTTGAACCCAGGACACCCTGCTTAAAAGGCAGGTGCTCTAACCAGCTGAGCTATGGTCCCGTAAGTTTAGACGCTTCTGCAGCGCCTCTCTAGCTGTACCACTGCGTTTGACAATGTGCTCTCGTTGTATGGCAAGCTCTTGAAGATTATACGCTTCATAGTAGATTAGTTCAAGGGGGCGACGATGCTTTGTTGAAGTAACTTGGCCAGAATTATGATAGGATATCCGTTTCCTCAAATCGTTTGTTTGACCATAATATAATTTTTTATCCTTTAGTGAGTAAAGTACGTAAAAGTAATACATCGTAACTTCCTTTTTAGGTTAGGTTGCCTGCCCGCCATGCGTGGCAGGCGGGTCAATGTTTTCTAGATTTATGGTGTTTTCCAGTTCGTGTCGAAAGTATGTCGAGCAGCGCAAAAATTAATCCCGCCGTAAGAATATATACACGGTTATCGACGAAGAATTGGTACACAGTAGCGCTCGATCCCTGAAGTACCAGCGCAGAACCTAACGGCTCAAGCAGTAGCGCCAATGCGAGCGCTGCGTATGAAAATGCTCCTACTACTCGCATAAGGAGTGAGTGGTAGCTTGGCCCACTAAAAAGTAATATTACCGAAGGCAATAGCACCAGAGCAACTGCAACAAGTGTTGCTAGCGGAGGTATGTTCACTATTACTCCTGCGTCTTCGATGACCGGGGTAAGTGTTTCCGCCCACAAATTACTCAGCATTGCACCTGCAGCAAGCGCCAATCCAAGTACTCCAAATCGTCGTTTCGTTAGAAAAGCAAGGGCAAATAGGACCCCTAATACAACAGTAAACACAAGCGCTACATTCATGTAGTTAGTATACCAGAGGTGTAGTTAGGCGCCGATTTTATCTTTTTTCGGTGCTCGCTTTGCATTCATTTCGACGTATTCGATGATTTTTTCAGCGACGTTGCGTTTTGTTATTAGTTCCGGTGTCTTAATACTGGCAGATGAGTTCACTTCGAGTACAAGCGGGCCCCTATCAGAACGCATCATATCTACACCACATATCGCTAGGCCCATTGCCTTGGCTGCTTTGATTGCTACTTTTCGCTCTTCTTCAGTCAGTTTTACTGCAATGCCTTCGCCGCCTTGGTGTGTATTGCTACGGAAGTCGCCGTCGAGGCTCTGACGTTTTACGCTTGCGATTACTCGTCCACCAACCACAAGCGCTCGGATGTCTGTTCCTGCAGATTCTTGCACGAATTCTTGCACCAAAAAGTTTACACCTTCTACATAAAAAGCCTGCATTACTGCTTTCGCAGCCTTCGGTGTTTCAGCGAGTACTACCCCATTCCCGTGCGTCCCACGAGCTACTTTGATGATAAGGGGAGCACCTCCAGCGAGCGCGATTACGTCTTCAAAACTAGCAGTCTCTCTTGCGAATACCGTTTTCGGGATCCCCACGCCAGCCTTTGCGAGTACTTGGTAGGCACGAAGTTTATCGCGCGAGCGATTGATTGCAAGTGAGCTCGCAGTCGAGTACGATCCTTGTGCCTCAAACTGACGCACGATAGCTGTTCCGTATTTCGTATAGCTTTGTGCAATACGTGGAATAATAGCGTCAAATTTTTCTAGACTTTCGCCGTCGTAGCGAACCTGATTGTTATTCGCTTCGACTGACGTGTACGCATCTTTGTACTTGATTACACGAACATAGTGACCACGTTTTTTAGCTTCTTCGACGAGACGTTTCGTCGTGTAGTTTGCTGGACCGTTCGATAGTATTGCTATTTTCATAAATATTTCTCCGCTTCTGTGTCTTCATCAAGAGTTAATCCAACATCTATTAATATGTTATTTTCGATTAAGAATTTTCGACCGAGTAACATCTCGCGCTGCATTTCACCACGATCACTCAAGCCCAATGTAGTATCATACTTTTTTCCCTCAATAGCAAGCGTAACTGGGATGAGATATCGCTGTTCTGCATGACCGCTTGCACTCCTTACTAACCGATACTCGTATAAATTAGTCGACGCTTTAAATTGCTCATCACCTAGTGGAGTAAAGTGTAGCATGTTATCAATCACACGTATGTCTGTGCAGTGCAATACACCTGACCATGCTCCGGTATCTACTTTAGCAACGACAGGTGGGATGCCAATCGATGGTATAGTTACTGTTACCAAACTTCCAAATATTTTTTTTGTCATAATAAGTAGTATACCCTATTTGCTTATTTATAAAAAAACTGTATACTATAGTTAATAGTCCCAATAATACAAAAAATATTAGCTGCGCGGCGTTAAAAATGACATGGACCAAAACCTCGTTGCGATGCTTAACTTATAGAAAGGTATTCTCTGTATGCCAGAACGTGAAAAATTAAAAGTCTCTACGCGAGTCATGTACGACGAGCTCGTACGCCAGGGCTCTCCTGTGCGTATTATCGATGCAGAATCAAGTATGCTTGAATATGAAGATTCTGCACGCGAAAAGCATTATTTATTCAGTACATCAAGCGATAGAACTAGCGCAGTAGGTCGAATTATTGCGAATAGCAAAATTCGTACAGAGTTTATCTTTAACGATCTTGGCTTGCCCACACCTACTGACATTATCTGCAGAAGTTACGACGAAGCACTCGACTTCCTTCGTACGCACAAACGTATTGTGCTCAAACCTGCTGACAATAGCGGTGGTGCTGGAGTGACTACCAACATAACAACGAAAACTGCACTGCGTAGCGCATATAGTTACGCCTTACTCCATGGTAAAAGGATTATCGCACAACAACATATCGCAGGTATTGATTTACGTCTGCTCATCGTAGCTGGAAAATACCGTTCAGCAGTTGAACGTCGGCCAGCTAGTGTCGTTGGAGACGGATTTCACACGATCAAAGAATTAATCGAACAAGAGAATTCTTCCGATCTAAGAGCATCAGATTATATGACTAGACTATGTCCGATCAGTCTCGAAAATTCAAATCGCTATCTCATGCAAAAGATAAATAGTGTTCCTCAAAAGGATAAGGTAGTTAGTGTGGTAGGCCCTGCAAACATCAGTCTTGGTGGCACCGCTCATGAAGCAACCCATCTAGCGACCGCAGCCATGATTGCTGATGCTGAAAAGATCGCACAAGCTTTGGGCATTGATCTCTGTGGTGTGGACGCGGTATGGGACCAAACTAACAACCAATATTTTTTCTTGGAAATAAACGCAACTCCAGGCATAGACATCCACAATGATACCTCATGGGGGACAAAAAGTGACGCTATAGTAAGATATGTCGAGTGGCTACGTGATCCATCTGGATCGATGTTAGTATATAAAAAAGGTAGTGGCGAAAAAGCCTTACTAGTCTAGAACCTGCTTCGTTATATTTCATTGATAGGCGTCATCGTTTAAACCAATTTAGTTTTTCAAACAGCTTTTTTGGAGGGATGAATTACAAAGTAAGTACTTTGTAATGAGTTAGTTGAATAGCCCGTTCTTTTTAGCTGATGCAAAGCTTTCTAGCAATTCTTTTTGCTTCTTATTCAGTTTCACAGGAGTATCTACAATAATAGAAACAATGTGAGACCCGCGCTTTTCGCTACGTAGATGCGGTACGCCGTGACTTGATAACTTGAAGTCGGTGCCACTTTGTGTACCAGCTGGTACTTTCATACGTACGTTGCCATCAACCGTTCCAACTTCGATCTCTGTACCGAGCGCAGCGTCTACCATAGAGATATGCTCGTCGGATAAAATAATGTCGCCCTCACGAGTGAATTTTTTGTGCGCTTTAACGCGAAGGTTCACGTATAGATCACCCTTCGGTGCGTTGGCCAGTGCTTCGCCGCGTTCTTTCAAGCGAATCGTTGCGCCGTCATCTACACCAGCAGGAACTTTGATAGAAATTTTTTGATCATTGCGCTCAGTGCCCTTACCTTTACATACGGTACATACTTTTTCTGGAACTTGGCCTTTGCCTTCACAGGTGTCACACACAACTGCTTGCTGGATCGCACCAAACATGGTGTTCATCACACGCGTTTGTTGGCCAGCACCTTTGCACGTAGGGCATGTTTTCATGCTGCTACCAGGCTCGACGGTTGTTCCTTTGCAGTGTGAACACTCGTCGTCCATACCAAGTTTTAGTTCTCGTTCTATGCCAAACACTGCTTCTTCAAATGTAAGCTGTATTGTCGTCTCGACGTCACGTCCGCGTTGTGGCCCTCGTGAGCTTTGTTGTTGCCCGCCGAAGAATTGGCCAAAGATATCGCCTAGCCCTCCGTCACCAAAGTCGAAGTTTACATTTTGGCCACCGAAGCCTTCAAAAGGATTGCCGCCGCCTCCGCCACCAGACGAACCGCCAACTCCTGCGTGCCCAAATTGGTCGTAACGTTGGCGTTTTTGTGAGTCTTTTAGTATTTCATAGGCTTCGTTCGCTTCCTTGAACTTTGTTTCATCACCGCCTTCTTTATCTGGGTGGTGTTTGACCGCGGCTTTTCGAAAAGCTTTTTTTATTTCATCGGCAGATGCGTCCTTGGACACACCTAATGTTTCATAATAATCTTGTTTACTCATCTGTTACCAGTATAGAAAACTAGCACTCTAATTGCAAGAGTGCCAATTGAAATGATACTAATTCACGATATCGATTGGCTCAATGATTGGCTGTATAAGCTTTAGAACTTTATCGCGAGCGATTTCAGCCTCTTTACGAGTGATTGCAGATACCATGCCGAGGACGAGTACTCGACTTCCCTCTACTGACACACTCACTGAAGGGCCTGGTTCAAGCACATTGGTGATGTATTTCACATTCTCTACTGCTCTAGCTTCTTTTAACCCATGAATGGCATGTAGCACACCGTCGTCCTGTGGTGAAATATCAAGCATACTTACGTAATGTTGCGGCTCAGTCTCGATTTCAGGGTCTAAACTCATTTTGATAAGTAGTTCGTTGTATGTATGGTCTATACCAAATGCTTCGCCGTAAATTTCATCGCGTAGTCCGCCTATACGGGCTCCTAGTTCTATAATCTTCCATCCATTTTTTGTATGAAACAATTCTACGTGCACAGCAGTAGATTTCAAGCCGAGTGCACGCGCTGAAGATTGTGCCATTGTGTCGCCAGCCGCCAAGTCCTCCTCTGATAGATCAAGGAATGAATCGGTATGCAAGTTGTGAAAGCCTTTTAAGCCTGCAGCATTGTTTGTTACCGTTTTCAAAAACGGCAGTGTCCACACTTCCCCGATGTGATTAATATATCCGTCTACGGTGTACATGTCTCCTTCGATAAATTCCTCAACGATCATACTAGGATCACCGCGCCCTCGATCTCGTTTGTACGCCGATTCGAGCATTGTAAAGCTGTGCTCGAGCGTTTCGTGCAATTCCTGCCTATCGTTCACTTTCGAAACAAGCACTGATTGTGCAAGCCCTGTTGGCTTTACAATCATAGGAAACGACAGTCTACTGACGATAGTGTCAACATGCGTCGGGTCCCACACTTCGACTTCATGTACTTTTGGCACCATCTCGGGATTGTATGCTTCCATCATAGAGCGCATTTGGCCTTTGTGCGTCGCCCAATCGAGTGAAATTGTTGTCGGGTTGTTTATGTAGGGTACGTGCGGCAATAATTTCTGCAGATAGTCTTGGTTCAGCTCGCTGACACCAAGCGCAAGCATGACAGCCCCACTGAAAGATGCGATAGCAGCATGTAGCGACGCGTCGTCGTCGTAGTCACATACGAGTTCTTCGTACGGTGCAGATTCGTCCTTGAGATATTTTCGACTTCGTTTTATTTTTTCATCTACCAGCAAGATCGTATGCAGCGTTCTATCTAACCGTATTGACAGTTTATCGATAGCTCGTTGATACTTTTCTTGATAATCGTTTACTAAAATTACTATATGTCGTTGGTCTTCAGTTACAGCCATTACTCAGTAATTATACTCCCTATTTGGCGTTATCAACGAAAACTAGAATTCTTTACGTACGTGAGAGAAGCTGTAGTCCCAATCAGCATCGGTCTTTTTATGGGGGTTAAAGATGTTATCTGGGTCGTACAAATGTTTTATTTCTTTCATGTATCCCAATACTTTTTTTCCGTACATTGCTTCGAGCCAAGGGCCACGAATCATGCCATCATTGTGTTCGCCAGAAATGCTTCCGCCGTAGCTGAGCACCAGGTTATTTACTTCCTTCATGCATGGCTCAAGTTTTGCACGCACTTTGGGATCTTCGATCTTCATAAGTGGTATAACGTGGAAATTTCCGTCACCCATGTGACCTGCGATTGTTGCAAATAGTTTGTACTTTTTTATAATTTTTCGGAGTTTTGGCAAAAATTCAGTTAAGTGTTCGGGTGGTACGACAAAATCATCGATGAATGGTGCCGTATGTTTGTCTTTGACTTTACTTCGTAATAATTGGAAACTGTAGCGGCGCATGATCCAAAATTTTTCGCTCTTTCCTTCCGTTTCGTCTTCTTCAAATCCGTTGATCATGTACTTGGCACGTTTTTTTGCAAGTTCTTTGTGTAGTTTCTTGATCTTTTGGCGCACCTCTTCGTCGGTTTCACCGTTGAATTCAATCATAAGAATGAGCTTTGGTATACCGCGAAGGAGCTGCAGGCCATCAGGGATTAAACCAATCAATAATCGTATGAACTTTGCTGGTCCAAGTAATTTTAAGAAACTGGGCATGAATTTGATTGAAAGAAGCAGTGTTTGGTCATCAAAACTCTCAAACGTTGCTGGCTTATGTTTCAATACAGCAGGAATAAGATCGCCAAGGTCATCAATGTCTTTCAAGAAAAGAACAAGAAGCCCAGATTTCTTCTTATGATGCACAAGATCCATCGTTCCTTCGCTAATGAGCCCTAGTGTCCCTTGAGCGCCCACAAACAGCTTCGTGAGGTCAAATATACCCGTGTCGCGATTCCATACGTTCCAAAGGTGGTAACCCGTCGAATCTTTACTTACATTTGGCTTTGCAGCTTGAATTTCGTCGTAATGCTTTTCAAGCAAGTCAAAGGTTTTTTTGTACAAATTTCCTTCGAAGTCTTTTTGGGCCATTTTACGAACTAATTCCAGCTTTGTCAGAGGTTTTATTATGTATTCGTTGCCGTCCGAAAGCACCATCTTTAGTTGAGTGACAAAATTATCCGTCTTCCCGTACTCAAGTGATTTCTCTCCCCCAGAGTTGTTACTCATCATACCACCAACGCTGGCGAGATCACGGCTCGCCGGGTAACTGGGCATCAGTGCACCGTGCTTGAGTGTTTGCACTTCAAAATCTTTGTACATCATGCCAGGCTGTACTGTCGCAGATTTACTCGAGACTTTTTCGAGTTTTGTCATGTATTTTGAAACATCGAGTACAATAGACTCGCCAATCGCTCCACCTGACATACATGTGCCTCGAGATCGTGGAGTAATATTGAGCTGCGGATTTTTTGCACGATTTTTATTGACAAATCTCACGACATTTTTCAAGTCTTCAGCATCCTTCGGAAACCCAACGACTTGTGGCTTCATTTCAAACAAACTCGCATCGTGCGAGTAAAACTCTAGTGTTTCTTTGTTTGTTTCGAGTTCACCCTTAAAAATAGCGCCGAGTTGTTTTACTATATCCATGCATTAACTGTACGGTACGGGGGTGGAAACCACAAGCATTACTTAAATACTCGATGGGTGCTTAACGGTATAAGCACATACGGTGTATCCACCACCGTTACTACCATAGTTCTTACCTGGTACTATCCAGTACAGTGGGTCGGGATTAGATGTGTCATTTTTTACGCTATAACTACTTTTACAATCCTCATCGATTCCTTCAAGAAAGAAATATAGAAAATATGGCTGTAATGTACCACTCATACCCCTATTCCCCGCTCCATATGTATATAAAAGACCCCGAAATTTATCCCCGTTAGATGATGTAACAACATCTTGAGGAAAGGTCATCGTAATTTTTTCATCAAGAAGCTTAGCATTTACTACAGCATTTTCAGTTCGGGATGGTGCGTTATTGTCCGTGATATTTGCACAGTCCCCTAGCCCGTCAGCATTCAGATCAGAGTTCCCCGTCGGCAGACACGAATTCGTAGCGAGCAATGTGCCCGTCGCGACAGTATACGCATCGACTACTTTAGCTATTGAAGTCGCAGCAGAAATTTTCGCATTGTTGCGAGCTCTTTTTTGAATGCCGTTATACGCTGTTACTGATATTGCAGCCAAGATTGCGATGACAACTATAACTATCAAAAGTTCGACTATTGTGAATCCTGATTGTTTTTGTCTTAAAAACATACTACTTATGGTAACCTAGTGTACCTCAAACAACAAATGAGCTATTCTCTTGAGTGCATGTGGTCGGTTTCGTCGGCAATCTCGTGCCCGATGATTTCTTCGACTAGGTCTTCGACGGTTAAAATACCTACGATTTTATCGTCTTTTTCGATAGGTACTAAGTGCGTGCGCAATGTAAAGAACTTGCGCAACATCGTATCTAAAGCAGTACGACTGCCTATCAACTGCGTCTTGTGCAGCTTAAACTCAGTGATTGGCCGTGGGTTGTCATCAAAGTCTTCGTCGACCATGTCTTTCATCAGCAATACCCCGAAGCATTTTGTACGTTTTTTATCAAAAATTGGGATTCGGCTATAGCCTCGTTCTTTTATCTGGTCGACGGTTTTTTCATCTAAGATCGCTGCGTCGGTGAGCCAGTAGACATCTTTAATCGGCTCCATGATATCGCTCACTTTTTTCTCACTCATTTGCAGTGCACCCTGAATAATTTCGACCTCGTCGTTATCAAGTTCGCTAGTTGCTGCGCGGTGCTCGCCGATTATCATGCCCAGCTCGTCTCTTGAGTGCAGGTTCGCTGCTTCTGGGCTAATCAGTTTATCAAGTAGAAGCTGGATTGGTTTTGAAAAAACGTAGGTTATGATTATTGTTACCCGCAGGAACGGAGCAAAAAATGCACAAAATCGTAGAGCGAACCGTGCGAAAAATGCTTGCGGCAGTACCTCACCAAAGACAACAATAAGCAGGGTGCTAACAAGGCCTGCGAGCACTCCTTGCAAGTACGATTCTAGAACGAGTGAGACAGTAGATACAACAGCTATATTGCCGAATAAAATACTCGCTAGACTTAAGTGTGTTTTCTCGCGGAATGGTAGTACTTTTGCAGCTTCCGGATTCCCAAGCTTCTTTTTTCGTCGCAAATCGTCAATATCGAGTGACATCAACGAAATATTCAGCCCAGAAAAAACAGCCGACAGAGCGACTAATATTATGACTTCAATTACGAGAACTACATACTGCATTTATATCTATCTTCAAGTATAACATCGATATCTTGTATAATAGAATAATGACTAAATACGAAGGAACAAAACTCACAAACTTTACGCCTATAGATAGCGTTGAAACACTCGAAACTATTGATATCGAAGTTGGCACCGGTGCCGAGGTACCAGAAGGAGCGACTATCACTGCTCACTACACAGGTGCACTATGCAAAAATGGCATCATATTCCAAAGTAGCCACGATTTTGGTGATGCAATTACGTTTGGCTTGAATCAAGTAGTTAAAGGTTGGACCGTTGGTGTGCCAGGTATGAAAGTCGGCGGTATGCGGCGGCTTATCATTCCAAGCGAGATGGCTTATGGCTCTGCGCGGGCTGCAAGCAACATTCCCCCAAATAGTGATTTGGTGTTTGATATCGAATTAGTTGACATAAAGTAGATTAATAACGACATGAATAAAAACCCCGCACCGAAAGGTGCGGGGTTCGTCACGTATTGTGATTATTTACTTTTTCTTTTCGTCGTCTTTTTCTTCGTCGACAACTTCGCCTTCCGCTGGCTCGTCTTTGTCGCCTTTTTTCTCAGATGCTTCACCGTCTTCAGAAGCAGGTGCGTCTTCTTTTGCGGCTTCTTCGTACATCTTTGCACCTATCGGCATGATGGTGTCGTTCAACACTTTCGCTGCAGCTTCGAGCGAGTCTTTGTCTGCGCTATCGTCTGACTGAACTTTCTTTGCTACTTCGACTGCATCCGTGATGACTTTTTTATCTTCGTCAGAAATCTTGTCTTTGAATTCATCTGGCATTTTTTCTGCCTGGTAGATCGCGTTTTCGAGTGTGTTGCGAGCGTCGACTGCTTCACGTTTTTTCTTGTCTTCGTCAGCGTGAGTCTCTGCATCTTTTTGCGCTTTTTCGATATCTTCCTTGCTCATGTTTCCAGAGTCTTGAATCGTGACAGAGTTTTCTTTACCAGTT
>Ga0307998_1001543_pt1 | contig 12389 bp, 9 predicted proteins | sample Davwhametageno37_FD_203147 | JGI IMG/M metagenome (GOLD analysis project Ga0307998, IMG submission 203147) | Marine microbial communities from Davis Island wharf, Antarctic Ocean - #37 | ecosystem: Environmental > Aquatic > Marine > Unclassified | place: Antarctic Ocean: Davis Island wharf...
GGATGATTTTTTCTTTATTCATTCCAACTAGTTTCGATATCCCTATATTCACTGCTTCAGGTCTTTCAGTTGTTTCTCTTAAAATTAATACCGGCACTTTAAATGTAGGAGCTTCCTCTTGGATTCCCCCGGAATCACTAATTACTATTTTAGCATATTGCATTACTTTAAGTAAATCAAGATATTCTAACGGTTCTGTAATAATGATGTTTTGAATATTTGATAGGGATGAGTTTTGGACTTTTGATTTTACATTTGGATTAGGATGAACTGGCCAAACAAAAATTAAGTCAGGATTATCGTTACTAAGAATTTCTATAGCTTCGATTAATTGGTTTAAGTGAGAATGATTCTCTCTTCTATGACACGTAATTAAGACAATGTTTTTTTCGGAAGTTAACTTTAAAGTATTTTTTAAGTGGTTATCCTTAAACATATAGTCTTTGAGAATGTTCCCTTCAATAAAATGGTTAAGAGTATCTATTACTGTGTTCCCTACAATATGAATGTTAGTAGTATCAATATTTTCGTTTAAAAGATTTTCTTTAGAAATTTCGGTTGGAGCAAAATGGTATTGAGTTACAATTGAGGCTATTTTTCGGTTAAATTCTTCAGGAAATGGTTGTTTTAAATTAAAACTTCTTAATCCAGCTTCAATATGAGCAAAGGGAATATTATGGTAAAATGAAACCATGGAAGAAGCCATTACAGTTGTGGTATCTCCTTGAGAAAAAATGATGTCTGGTTTTCTATCTTCGTCAAAAGAAGTAATTAGTTCGTCTATAGCCAAAATAGCCTTTGATGTAAGTTGAGATAGATTTTGACCTTTAGAAATAATATTTAATTCAAAATCAGGTTGAATATCAAAAACATCCCAATATGACTCTAATAAATCTTTATGCTGTCCTGTTGATACAACGCTGAAATTTTCATATCCTATTTTTTTTAAATAGTTTATAATTGGGAACACCTTGATTAGTTCTGGTCTAGTTCCGATTATAAAAAATAAATATTTGTCCATAATGTTAATTGACTTTGAATTGATGAATTTTATTTTTCAATTGTTTAAGTCCTATTGAAATTGAAAGTTCATTTTCAAATGTTTCTAATAATGCTTTTCTACTATTACTTTTCAAAGAAAAATTAACAATAGTATCCGTGATGTCCTGACTATTTTCAAAATTAGCTAATATCCCTTTCTCCTTTTGTTCAAATAAACCTTTTAGGCCTTTTAATTGATGACCAATTACAGGAACACCATTTGACCATAATTCATAAAGTTTATTTGGAGCACAAAACTCTATATTTAAATTGGCAGCTTTATATAATATAACCCCTAAGTCAATAAAAGGATATATTTGTTTGAGTTCAGCATGTGGAACATTATCTATTGTAACAACGTTATCTAGTTGATTTTCGGCAATAATGTTTTTGAATTTTTGACTCTGTCTTCCTAAAAATAGAAAACGAATATCAGCATTATCCTTCATTTTATCGATTGCAGTCAGGTAATTAGTTAAGTAAAAATTTTCATCACCAATGTGTCCAATATGGGCAACTATAAATGATCCTTTTGGAAATTTGTCGAATAATGAATGTTTTGTCATTTTTTCATTTTCCTTAACGGATTCACAAGAATTAGGTAAAAGAAAAGTTTTCTCTTTACCTAAATTTGATTCTTGAATAAAATAATTAAGCCTATTTTGTTCTGGGAAGATTACTAAGTCCAAACGGTTACTTCTTTTTAGAAGATATTTGTAAATAAACTTATTAAAAGGATTCATTCTTTTCAATTCCATTAATTCGAATTGATGGTATATAATTTTTACAGAATTTTTATGATAAAAAGATTGAATGAACAACAGACAACAAATAACTTGATAATCATTTGTATAAATTAATTGATCTCCTTTAGCTTTATAAATACTTCTAATCTTGTTTAGAATAACAAGATATTTTTTCACCTTGTTTTTTAACGATTGATTCATGAATTCCTGATAAGAATCAAATGCTAAAATTTTATTGTAAATGAGGTCTTTATAACTATTGTTATATTCTTTTACATGCACTTCAGTAAGCTCTACATTGGCCCTGATATCATTAATAAAAAAATTAATAATGTATCTAAACAAAGGTATACTTGCCGTAGTGTTTATGGATATTACATTTACTTTCATAAAATAATCAATCGAAACATTAATTTAATCCTTCTATTTTTTTTGTTTTAGGCATAAAAACATATTCACATTCATCCAAATTATCATGTATTCCTATAGAGTCTATATGTTGTAAAGATTCAAAAATTTCATTCTTTTTATTGACTCTATAAATTAAATAATCTAATTCACTCAATAAGCTTTCAATTTTTTCTTGTCTATCCAGTCTAAAGGTATTTTCAGAAGTATAAACGGGTAAAATTTCAATTAATATAACAGGTTGATTTTTTGATATTAATTTCTTAAAACTTTCTAAAACCTCCATTTCAGCTCCTTCAACATCAATTTTTATGGCTTTTACATTTTTAAGGCTAATACTGTCAGAAATATTTTCTACTGTATTTACAGGGATGTATTGACTAGATTTCACTTCTTGATCTGGTCTGAAATTTTCTATGATAGACGCTGAGGAATCTGAGATGTTTTCTGAATAGAAATTTAATTTTAGCACTCCATTTTTATCTGCTATTCCAGTAGGAATAATCACAGTGTTTTTGAATTGATTAGCTTCAATAAGTTCATTACTGTAAAAAACACAAGTTGGGTTAGGCTCAAAACCAATGTACTCAATTTCTTGATTTACACTTTTTAACTTTAATAGTGTCTGTCCAATATTTACTCCAACATCAATAAATTGACCATCCTTCAGATTCATTTTTTTAAGCAAACTAATCATCCAAGGTTCGGACATATAGATGTTTTCAATACCTAACTTTTTAATGACAGGTATTTTGAATGTTACATCATTAAGAGATATTTCACCTAATAAGTTAAAATAATTTAACAACTTAAGTTTGTTGATGATTTTTAGAATTAGCATTGTTTTTTATTTAGAGAGTTAATTGTTCTTCGATTCTTAAAACTTGTTTTGCATACGTATTTTGCATAGCAAACTCTTTTCGTTTTAGTTGGAGTTCGGAGTTGTTATAATGTTCAATATTTTCAATAGTATTGTCAAATAAATGGATGTAGTCTTTGTTACTGAAATCTGGTAACATGTTGAATATGTCGTTATGATTATTATACATGCTCATCTTGTTAGAAATAACAACTTTTCCTGTACTTAAATATTCTAAAATTTTATGAGAATTAGAACATTTATTTATTTCATATCTATAATCATAACATAAAATGAAAGCATCAATACTATCAATTTGCTGAACTAAATCATTTTGTGCCGTAGATCCATATAATGTCACATTTTTTGAATTTTCCAAAAAGATCATCCATTTTTTCACTTCAGCACTTGAATTGTCATCTACTTGGTTATTACCCCAGAAATGAAAATTGATATTAGTGTGTTTTGATATTACTAGCTTTATGGTATTCATATCTAACCCTCTGCCAAAGTTCAAATTGCCAAAGTAACCTACATTAATATTATCGGAAGATGTTAATGTTTTATTATTTATTTTTTCTTCAGCTTTTTGTACCCAATTATTACCTAAACCATGATTTAGTAAAATTTTTTTTGAATGATGGGACTTAAATGAGTCTAAAATAAGTGGTGATATTGAGAAAATGAAATCACCATAGGTTTTATATTCTGAGAGGTGATTCATATTTATTTGATCAACAGGAAAAAAGATGTATTTTTTAGCTTTAAAAATTGATAGATTTGGATATTTAGCTGTATTATCAAAACTTAAAACAACATCTAAGGGTGTTTGAATTGTTTTTAATAATTTATTTAGTTGTATTGATAAAAGAAATTTATAAAGTGGCCTATAATGAAATCTTAAAACTTCGCCAAAGAATTTTTTATGATTTAAAATATGTAGATTAGGGTAATATTTATCTGTATTTTCTGGAGTGGAACCTAGTGGTTGTAAAAAATAAATAATATTACCTCTTTTCATCAGTTCAATGGCATAATGATGTTTGGAAACAAACATATTACTCCACGGCTGTGGTGAAATAATTAAAATCGTTTTACCTGTTAATTCCATTATTTAAATAACTTATAAACTGCTTTCGCAGGTTTTAGAATAGAGTAATGATTTTCTATAGGGCCTTCTGTCTTATATTCAGTGTGGCTTTTGGGCTGCTCTTTCATTATTTTTTCAAACCCTGCCATAGTAAACCCTAATTTTTTAATAACATATTCTTTATCTTGAATTAATTCTTCTTGTTTGTATAATGGGAGTTCTAATTCTTTTATGGCCTGTTCTTTTGTCAACTGGCCAGCACAGATTAAGTTTGAAAGATGTGCTTTTCTCTTATCGATATTAAATTTTGTAGGTAAAATGTAATTTTGATAAAATTTAGTAAACACTGATTCATGGTGTTTACCACCATAATCTACCCATCCAATTTCTTTAGTAATAATTTCTTTTACAGTCTCTTTGTTATATGGAGCCCAATTAATAGGCATTATAAAAGTTAATCTTTTAAAATTGAGGTAATATTTCTTTTTTAAAATATCAAAAAAAGGATAGGTTTTTAGTTTAATAGTACCATGTTTTTTGTGAATATCCTTAATGTTTATTGGGTCAATTTTATTGAATATCCAGGCTTTAGGAAGTGTTAACTCTGTTTCGTAATTAGTACCACTAATTACATGTTTAATGTTGTTTTTTGCTGCTAGTCGATATAATGTTCCAATTATAGCATGATCAGTTAATACTTCAATATCCACAACTCCAGCTTTTAAGTAAGCTCTTTGTAAATCTCTAAACTCTTCCCAGTTTATTACCAATGTATGTAAATCAGCATCTAAATACTCTACTATTTTAGTAATGTTATGAACTGCAATTTCTGAATTCCAACCATTATCAAAATGCACTACCAACGGTCTAAGTTTGGCCTTTTTAATCATATAAGCAATATAAGTACTATCAACACCCCCGCTCACGCCAATAATGCAATCGTATTTATTGTTTTTCCCTAATTTTTTTAATTCTTTTATTGAGTTTGCCCATTTAATTTTACCTCGTTCATCATGTAAGAGACTGTTTTTAGCTACCTTTTGATATTCATGCCAATAATTACAAACCCCATTTTTATCAAATGTAATGTTGGGGTCAGCAATGTTATCCATTACTGTTTTAGTACATTGTTGATAGGTTGGGGTAGACATTCTAAATGGTATTTTATAAAAAAAAAAGTAACTAATTTACTTACGTTTAATCAACTTAAAAGGATGCAATTGTATCTAAATTTTAGAATAGATTTCAGTTTCCAATTTATGCTGAGATGGATAGTTTATCAATATTCCTTTAGCTTTTCCTGAGTAAACAAATAGGCTACCTGCAGCACAAGCTGAAGCTCCTTTTTTAATTGCTGTTTTAAAAGAGGTGATATTGTTTGCCCCACCACAAGCTATAACAGGTAAAGTTGTAAGATTTGATACTTTATGTATTAAATCGTAGTCATATCCTTTGTAGGTACCATCTCTATCAATAACATTAAGAAATATTTCTCCTGCACCATGTTCTTCTATCTTTTTGATATAATCTTCGAGCGTATACTTAATTTTTTTAGTGCCAGAATTTTTCATTAATTGAAACTTCCCGAAAATATTTTTTTTAAGATCTATAGAGATTACAATACTTTGTGATCCAAAAATTGTTGAAGCCTCAGTTATTAAATCGAAATTAGTTTCAATACTTGAATTTAAAACAATCTTTTCAATTCCTAATTTAAATAATTTTTCTATTTGTTGTATTGTTGTTATTCCTCCACCATATGCAAAAGGCATAAAAGCTTCACTACAAATATCTTCTATGAAAGTGAAATTAGGCTCTCTGTCCTCTTTAGTCGCTGTAATATCCAATAACACAATCTCATCAACTTCTTTCTCGTTAAAAATTTTAACTGCGTTTATAGGGTCTCCTATGTAAGTTGGTTTCTTAAACTTAATCGTCTTTACTAATTTCTCGTTGTCAACTGTTAGTACGGGAATTATTCTAACTCTTTTTATCATTATTAAATGTTGTAAAAGTTTTCTAGTAGCTTCATTCCAAATTTATGACTTTTTTCAGGGTGAAATTGAACACCATAAATATTATCCTTTTCTACAGCAGCAACAAAATCACCTCCATAGTCAACAGTACATAGTACATCTTCTGGATTATTCGGACTCATAAAATAGCTATGTACAAAATAAAACCTCGGGTCTTCAAACATATCATCAAATAATTTTGATTTTTTGTGTGGCGTTGTGTTACTCCAATTCATGTGAGGTACTTTTAGTGAAGAATCATCTAAGTTAAATATTTTAACGTCCATATCAATCCATCCCAAGCCTTTTTCAACTCCTTCTTCACTTTTTCTTCCTAACATTTGAGCACCTAAACAAATACCAAGGATAGGTGTTTTCTCTTGTATTACTTTTTTGTTTAAGGTTTCAATTATTCCTGTACTAGCTAAGTTTTTCATGCCATAATCAAATGCACCAACTCCAGGAAGTATTAATTTGGTCGCATTTTCAATTTCTTTTATTGAATGGGTCGAAATAGACTCAATACCAATTTTTTTTAACATGTTTTGGACAGATTTCACATTCCCTGCACCATAATCAATTATTGTGATCATTATATCTTTTTTGATTCTATGCTAAAATGCAAACTGAATTACTTTTCACTTATATTCTTGGTATACTCATTTATATCTTTATTGTCTATATTCAATGTAGAACCTAGTTCAATAATATATGGATCTATGACATTATTAAAGGTTATTGCATTTATACTAAAATGGCCTCCACCATATTCAGATTTCTTTTGAAATGCTGTTAAGCCTATTTTTACATTTGTTAATTGAATATTATGCAATTCTGCTGTTGATAGATCTTTGGAGGCAATACCTATTACGGCATCAGATATCTGAATATTTTTTGCTTTAATAGTACTATTTTCTCCACAACTTATTCCTTTATCGCTAACCTTATTTAAAGTTGTATTCGAAATTTCTATAACAGTTCCAGAGACATCTATTCCATCATTACCACAGTTTAAAAACTTACTGTTTGTAATTGATCCTTCAGAAAAATCACTGTCAAATGCATCAGAATAAGTATTAGCAAATAAACATTTATCAATAGTAAATTCTGAACGGATAATGTTTAGACCATCTTCAGATCTATTATTTGTAAATTGAGTATTTCTGATTACAATATTAGATTCATAAAAACTGACGGTCCCTGATATACTCCAGTTATTTAATGTTGGATTGGATAGGTTATCAAATATTACATGGTCTATTTCTGACTTTTTATTAGCAGAAATCACGAATAATCCTTGGCCAGTTGAATCAGTAGATTTTATAATAAATGGTTCATCTTCATTCGCTAAAAGATGAATAGCAGAGTAGGAGATTATGCTTGCTCCAGATAAAAGGTCTAGGGTCGTTCCTGCTTCTCCAAAAAGGTTATATCCGCTTGGTATTACTAAATTTCTATCTATTTTGTGATGACCCGGTTTTATAATGATAGATTTCTCATCGACTTTAAGGAAGTTGAATGAAGAGAAGTTAGGAGCGGTTGTTAAGTAATTGTGTGGTGTGAAGTCATTAACTAAAGGAAGAGAAGTCACTGTAGAAATGATATTACTATCAATGCCTATAATACCAGATACAATTTTAATTTTCTTTGATTTTTTCTCGCTCATTTGAATACTATTGGGCAGTACAAATTCATATTCTGAAAAACTAAGTGGTTTGTAATTGGCATAGTTAAAATGGACGGTTTCATGAGGGATTCCCTTGGCTGGTAAAATAATAGTTTCTTTTGGGTAAACTGAAATACCATCAATCATAATTTTCTTTACAGAAATGGGCACCGATCGCAAATTAGCGAGACTAATTTTCACAGAGGATTCTTCAGTACCCGAATATCGAGCTAAAACTGTTTTCTCAGGGTATAAGATATTTCTAATAAAATCTTGTTTCTTGTAAGGAATAGATTCTCTAAACTCATAGTATGGAAATTCTGATCGGATTATTTGTAAACGTTTATTTAAACCATCAGTATGAGATGCGAAAAAATTATCCAAATAAGCAGGTTTAGAAAGTCGCTCGAGTTCAGTAAAATACCGCCTAACAAATTGTTTATCATTCATCAATATACTTTGTTGAAAAGTTTGTTGAAAATGAATAACCAAAAATTCAAACTGCACTGAGCCATAGGAACCATCAAATCCAATAGGCTCTAATTTTTTTATTATTGGATTATAGTAAAATTTCCTGTTTGTCCAAGCGGCTGCATGCCAACAATTCATTAAGTCAAGAATGGCAGAGTACGTTGCCATCTTATCGATATTAAATACTTCTGAAACAGTTAAATCTTTACTCTTTAGTTTTTGGAGTAAAAGAACAGCTTCTTGATATTGTTTTTTTAAGACAGGATCTTTAAAAGATTTTGAGTTTTGATAAACTTCTACATCAGAGCCTAAAAATGCTTCATTATCGCCATCTTGAAGAGAAGAGTATGTAGAGTTCCAAGCCAAATCTTCATTGAACCTAATAATTACTCCTTCTTTAAAACCATTATTTTCTATTAGCCTTTTATCAAAATTTTCTTCCAGAGCATATATTCCCCAATCTTCTCCGTTTACGAGAACTTTGATGAAATCATACCTAAGAGCAATTATTCCTTCATCTTTTAACATTTCATGAAACAGCCATTCAAAGATATAAGATCGTGTTTTAGGATGTTGAACAGCAAACTTCTTCATTCCCATAAAGGTTTTTCCATCTTTCATCTTTATTTTAAATGACCACTTTTTATGTCCGTAATGATCAACTTGATCACCCTTCAATCTAATTTTAGCTCTTAAAGTATCTCCATTGTAGTTTATGTTTGCTTTAACAAATGTATTTTGGTAATCGCTAAAAGTGGTACCTTGATTAATTTTTAAGTCTCTTAAATTCTGGAGCGTTGAAAAGCTCTCTTCAGACATCTGTATATCAATAGTCTCAAGTTTAACTTTAGATGTCCAATTGTCGAAATAATTTTTAATAATTTTAGTTTTATTTTTAAGAATATAAGGCAAGAAAAATGGTTTATCTTCAATTGAAGATCTCATTATTTTATATACATAAGCACCTCCAAATAATCCAATAAAGAGAGTGAGGATTATAATTAATACAATCTTTTTACCCATGAGAGAAGAGTCTGTTTTATTACGGGATATTTTTTTAGAAGAATCTTTTTTCATTTTATCTTTTAATTTATTTAAGCCTTTTTTAATCAGCAATATATAATAGCCAGTAAATGTAAGTATGTTTTAACAATTTCTAGTTATGTTATTATGACCGCCATATCAATCCATAAAATATATAAGCAGCTAATCAACGTTGATTTTTATTAGTGTTTTCTATATTGTTGAACGAAGAGATATCCATTTAAGAACTTTGGATTTATTTATCTAAACAAAATAAATACTTTAATTATGATTCTACAAAAGAATAAGAAGGTGTTATCAAAAAAAATCTAATACTTCTGAATTGAATGAATCTAAATAGGAAATGGCCTTTAAGTTTTTGTTATTATCTTTAATAAGGTTCATTAATTCTTGACCTGAATTAATAAATGTGATGTGTTCCTTGTTGGTTGTCATTCCAGCAAATTTCGAAAAAGAAATGGCCGTTTTTCCATAAGCCAATGCTTCGTATAAGCACATTGATGTAGCACTAATAATAAAATTACTTTTTTTAATGGAAGCGACAGCTTCATTTTTATTAGTATCCTCAATGCTAAAATATCCTTGGTAATTTCTAAGTACTTCTGTTTCTTCTAAATCATTAGGATGAGGACGAATAATTAATTCAATATTTTTAGACTTTATTTCATTTTTGTATGCTTCAATAAATTCGGCTATAAAATCCGTAATTGATAGTAGTTGATTAAAACCTCTTCCTTGAAGAAAAAAGACCAATTTAATAACATTAGTATTTACAACGTTTGTTTTCAAATTGTAATCTGAGGTTCCTAGATTGAAAACATTAGTATTGTCATAAAAAGATTGCTGTTTAATTAGAATGTTTCTCCATTCAGATCCTAGGGTTAAAATATAATCTGGCATTAACAGGGAACCATCTTTTAATTTTATTTTAGGATGAACCGATTGATAATAAATATTATCCGGAGCAACTACGCCATGTTGTACTTCAATTAATTTAACGCTAGTTTTAAAGCAAGCAATTGCAACCCAAGGTTCAGTATATAATGAACGAACAAATACATATTTAGCACCTGATTTAGCTATATAGTCCATAAGTTCATTTGCTTTATGTAAAGCAGTAGAGATATTAATGGTATATGCTTCAAGTTTTGAGATAAAATCAATGTCTAACTCAGAGTTTAACTTTTTAAGAAAAGCGATTAATATTAGTACATCCTTCTTGGGTAGAGAAGTTTTAGGGTTATTGTTTAAAGGGAGAAAAGAGCTATAATACTTACTCTTTATGGGAAGTGAATTTACTGCGTATTTTGGTTGAACAAAATTGATGATTTGACCCTGTGAATGATAGTACTTAATAATATCATACAAATCGACATTGGCACCTTCTTCATTTTTCAAAGCACAAGTCCCTACAAATAGGTAGGGTGAAGGAGATATAGCTGAATCTGAGTCAAAAAAATTGCTTTCGATTATTGTTGGGTTCACCTTTTTAGAAAGTTGTTTAGCCTTTGATAATATTCTTAAAAAAAATGATTGCTTTTTATTCTTTCTAACAGCTAAAGATCGAATATGAATTTCCAGATTAAACCTTAATATAAAATAAATTGAAATTCCATTTAACTTATAATCAAAAATAGATTTATCCTTTTCAAGATTAAAGAAGATATCCTTTATTTTTTTGTCAGAAATCATTTGTTATAAAGGAAGATTAAAGAGATGTATTTTAATTATGATTTACTTTTTACTGATTTTAAGATCGTTTTAAGTAAATTTTTGATCTTAAGTTTTATATAAAATGATAGGTTAAATAATTTTAACCATTTTGGGTTTGTTTCTTTTATCCAGTTTCTAAAATCACGATATGTTATGGATTTATTATTTAGCATGTTTTTAGCATGTTCCATAAAGTCATTAATTACGTATCGTTCAATTGGATCTAAGTATTTGACGATGCCTCTTATTTGAGATTGGCTTGCTTTAGTTATTTCTGTATCTGTATTTTTAGTATTAACAATAACATTTTCAACATTTATATCAAATCCTTTGGTTTTTCTGTACATCACTTGATGATAATGATGTACGCCATCTACTTTTCCTGTTTTGTAACCAGCATCTTCTACAATTTTATTGAAAACAAAATCTTCTTGTCGATAAATAAAGTCATCGTCAATGTTATTAAGACCTTCTGTAAAAGCTTCCTTTTTTCCAATTTGACTACCTGCATAAGGTCTTCCTGGCATGTCAAAATGATAATCAACCATTACCGTAATTTGCATAGGGCATCCATACCAGTCATATTTGTCTTTGTGTTTAATCATTGAGGTATACCAACCTTCTGGGAGATATACATCAGAATGTAAATAGATGAAATGTTCTGAATTGACATTTTTTATTAGTTGAGCAATACACCATCCAAGTGTCTTAGAATCACGATGGTCATAAACCTCTACACGGGGAAACTTAGATACAACTTCTATCGAATCATCAATACAACCCCCATCACTTATCAGTAGTCTACTAACAGGTATTTCTTTGTAAATTGAATGTAGATTAGCCTTCCATAATTCATTTGTATGATAACAAGGAATTATGACATCAATTCCTACTGATTTATCTTCCTTGAATTTATCAATAAATTCAGTATTTTCATAATATTGTTGATATATAGACATAACAAAGGATTAAATCTGATTATTGTATATTTTCATTACCATTTCTTCAAAATTTGTTTTTGGATACCAACCAGTGTTTTTTAATTTTGAATTATCACCTTGAAGTACTTTCCTCTTTCTTTTAAGTAAATTAGGGTTTTCAACCACACACTCTTTCCATTGGAAGTTTAAATTTTCAGAAAGAACTTCTAACCAATCTTTGACTTCTTTTAATTGATTACTTGAAATAATGTATTCTCCTGAATCTTCTAATTGCAATAGATGCCACATTGCTTCTACATAATCATAAGCATATCCCCAATCTGTTTGACTCGATAAATTTCCTATTTGAAATGTCTTAGAGGAACCTTCCACAATTTCTTTAACTCCATTAATAA
>Ga0307998_1001546_pt1 | contig 12369 bp, 6 predicted proteins | sample Davwhametageno37_FD_203147 | JGI IMG/M metagenome (GOLD analysis project Ga0307998, IMG submission 203147) | Marine microbial communities from Davis Island wharf, Antarctic Ocean - #37 | ecosystem: Environmental > Aquatic > Marine > Unclassified | place: Antarctic Ocean: Davis Island wharf...
CCAAATAAAAATCCAATTATTAATACAAAGACTAGACCTATGACGATGGCTATATTTAAATTCTTGAGCATAACCTCTTGCCTTTTGGCTCTATTCTTTCTTTCTTTCAGCTCCGACTCTCTCAAATCTCGTGTGTACTCAGCTTTAAATTTTAAGAAATCCTGATAACCTTGTAATCGCTGCTTGTTGAGCATGAACTTCAGCTCTTCCTCTTGCCTTGCCAGAAGTTCCTTGGCTTGGAAGGCTTCGAGTACATTGCCAGAAGTTGATGCTGCTTTTTTAGCAATGGCTTTTTCTGCTGTAAAATATTTATTGACCGCATCTCCAGCGTCCATCAGCTCCTTGCCATTCTGGAGCGTTTTCTTAATCACAGCGAAAGCTGCGTTGGCTATAGCTAATTCTGCAATCATACATATACCTAATATATTATTAGTTCATACTGTTCTTTTAATTTTTACATAGCTCAACAGATCCATAGTCTCTGTGAGGCGTAATCTGGAGTAAGGGAATAAGGGGGTTTAATTGGTTGTACTGGGGTGTAGCTTTGTAATCTGTATTCGGTTTGTGGTTCGATGACTAGCACCTGACCCTGTGCTGCTTGGGTCGGTGCTACATTCATGGGATACATCTCTACAGGAGATGACCACATTACATTTACTCAGGATCTGATTCTTCTTCTTCTTCTCTAGGAGCAACGTAAGCTGAGTTTACTGCCCATGTTGTGCCGTCAAATGTGTGCTTACATCCTACCCAACCAGCAGGAGATGTTACACCTTCGACTAAGGTACAGTTGCTTGCATTCATATCTCCGATAATAAAATCAGGAGTTGTAATAGAGTCTGCACCCATAGTAATAGCTACTGAATTAGCAAACATATACTTGCTGATGTTTGTATCATTCTCGATAATCGTCTTCATGTTAAATACCTTTTAATAAGATTGATGTTGTTGATAATGCTTTACCTACTTCTACAGATGGATCATCTGCGTTTGCTCCTAAAGTTCCATCATTTTGAGCATAGTATGTAGTTCCTGCTGTTAATCCAGAAAGATTGGTTGCAATTCCCCCTTCTAAATTCAAAGTTGCCGTAGCAGTGTCTGCGTAAGCTGCACTTGAAATACCAATGAAATTAGTTGCTGTAAGATTGGTGGAACTTGTTGCTACAGTAGTAGGTATTTGACCGCATACCATTCTGCCTCTACTACCATCTCCTGCGTCACTATATTTATATATAAATCTACCAGCTTGCAAGGGTGAAAACTCCAAAGAAACATAAGTATGATTACCTGCAACAGTAGTACCAGAATATAAATCACCTAACGTAACAGTAGTACCAGAAACTGACGCTTTCCTTATTTTACATTTAGGATGCGAAGCACCCCAACTAAAGTATTGGATAAGTAATGAGCCAGCTGTGTCTGTTGGATGAAAACGTGCTGTACCAGCGTTAATGTTTTCTGATACAAAAGTAACTGCAGATCCTAAAGTTATAGTTGTCCCACTAGCAGTTCCTGCTCGTATGTAGCCATAGCCAGTATCATCCTGCTTATATGTACTAACAAAACTACCCGCTGTTTGTGGATCCCATGAATGAGCAGCACCGTCTTGTGGAAGGTAGGCATACCCACTTGTAGACACTTGTACGGAACTTCCAAAACTAAGAGTAGTCCCATTAACTGTACCAATAATAGCGTGAACTTGGGCTGCTGAAAAAGTGACTAGAAATCGCCCTGCTGTATTTGGGTCAAACGATATTGCAGGATTGTTACAAACTGATGTCTTAAAAACAGTTTTAGTACCAAATGTAAGCACTCCATTAGCAGCAATAGTAGCTGCTCTGCACGTACCGTAAGAAGAGTTTGATTGATCAACATAACTAAACACTAATGATCCTGCGGTATTTGGATCAAATGATACTGATGGAGTAGTAGCTGTTCCTGTGTTGATTAAAAACTCACTGCCAACACTAAAATCAGTTCCACTGACTGTGCCTACTGCGCCACCTAAATGCCATGTACTGCTTCCATCAACATAAACAAAAACTATTTGATCAGCGTTGTTAGGGTTCCAAGCAACACCCTCGTAGTGAGTACTGGGTGCACTGTTAACTGGCCTTTCAGTTCCAAAAGAAATAGCATTACCAGTAATCTGACCAAGAACCGCTCTAGCAACCAAAGAGGCTGGATGATCTCTAAAGACAACAACAAACTTTCCCGCTACTGTAGGAGAAAAAGCTACCGAATTAAATGATGTCTGACCATTGTTAAAAGTGTACACACTTCCGTCAGGAATAGTTGTGGTTCCAGTAGTTGTACTAGAAACAGTATTACCTGCCTCAGTCACAGTTCCATCAGAATTTAATATTAAAACTGTGCCGTCAGCCAGCGCTCCTGAAGCCACAAAAGTAGCTTGCCCACCTACACTATCAACATACTTCTCTGTTTTAACTGAGCCGTCTGAGCCTAGTAGCGTTGCTAAATTTCTGGCTTTACTCATTTATTGTGTGCTCCTGTACTTAATTAACTAGTTGGGAATGCGGCAGTTGGTGGGGTGAAGTCAGCCGAATACCTACCAACACCGTTGGTTATTCTAAGATCATCAATGTAACTATCTATAGTATTACCGCTTTGGGTGTATGCCTTGCCTATACCTATGCTTGTATTTTGAGGCGCGAAATTTAGATTACTAGTAAACGCATGACCAACACCGTTAAGGAAGAATTTCATTGAACTACCTTGTCTTGAAACTGCCATGTGATGCCATGTATTCAATGCAACATCACTTTGGGCAATAGGGTTACTGATATAAGCAGTTCCTGAAGAATCTTCAATGGCAATACCGCCACTTGCCATAAACATAAACTGAAAACCACCACTCCATTGCGCTATTAATTTGGTATATGAACTCCACGCAGTGGGGTATATCCAAAATTCCCAAGTAAAGTCTGTTGATGTTCCGTAATTCATATCTATACCTGAAGCTGGTACATAGAACGCATCACCTTGTGTTGATAAATCTATACTAGAACCACCAAATTTACTAATTGATGTTGAAACTGTAGGTGTACCTACTTTTGTAATGGTATTTGCAACTGAACTTAAATCTGTGAAAACAGAACTACCATTAGCGCCTGCACCTTGTAACAGTAGGGTAACATTAGCCCAGTGAGGATCTGCTACATATACAGGTATAGTGGCGGAACTATTGGAAGCAATAGTAGCTGAGCCTAGTGCATTAGTGGCTGTCACAACACATTTTAGTGTGTTTGTCTCATCATCTGTAACTATCGTGTATGTATTATTTGTTGCGCCAGCAATATTAGATGCCCCTCTCTGCCATTGATATGTAAATGCAGGGGTTGGTGTGCCTGTCCACGTTCCATTTGAGGTTGATAGAGTGTTGCCAGTAGTTGCTGTGCCACTTAGTGCAGGAGCTACTGTATTTGCAAGAGCTACATATCCAAGTAAGCTGTGTACTTCTGCCTTTGTATAATAGTTGTCTGAAGAGGATGCGTTTGAACCTAGAATTAATTGCACTTCATCAGCAAGATCAAGTGCTGGGGTAAATGTGACTGACGTACCATTGGTTGCTGTAAAGTCTGAACCCAACAACATCTTAGCCCCGTTAATATAACAATCTATACTGCCAACAAAATAAGTAAGCCCTGTTTTAGTCGCTTGGTTTGCAGTAGCTGTAAATTCAACTCGATTAGATGTTACAGACCTAACCTTCCAAGCTGTGCCTGTCCAATCGTAGAACAAACCATTGATAACCAGCGAGTCACCAGAACTGGGAGAAGATGGAAAGCCACCCGATGTGTATAAGTAATCTGTCATTTCTTAATCCTCAGTAATATCTATGCCAGCAACATACGCGCTAAACTTACGTTGTTCTACTGACACCATGCCCCCAGCAACTGCAAGATAATTGCCAAATGTGCCATTGTCGGAGTGAAGTTTATAAGGATTATCAGGCCAGATTTTCTGCGTCTTAGTTGGTGGTGTTGTGTTGCAATTAATAAGCATCATTCGATCAGTTTGCTCACCCAATATTAGCGCAATTCCGGGTGCAACTTCACAGGCGCAGTTACCATATTCAGTGGAAGCTTGAGAGGTAGATGAGACTCTTGTTAATACGTCAGTATTAAGGTTCCAGTAATAATAATGACTGGTGCCTTGTTCAACAATAAAAGGTACACCTGAAGTATTAACAACAACACAGGCTCCATCGCTATAGCTTCCTACATTAAAACCGCCATCATTCTTTAAAGTCACAGCTCCTGTTGAAAGGGTCATGACAGTGGCATTACCTAAACCACCAACATTTTTAGAATACACTTTTCCGTCATAGTAGATTGTATATGAGCCTTGGTTATGTCCGGGCATTGCCATACTAACCCCGTTGGTTACTGCAACATCACTATCAACACCATCAGAGATACGCTTTCTTCCTACCACAGTGGCACTCTTTATGTAGTAAATATAAGTTCCATCAGAGGCCATCTGATATACACCTGAAGTAAGAGCAACTTGTCCTACAACTTCTCCTGCTATGTTATGTTTGTAAGCAATACTATTGCCTTGCTCTAAAGCATAAAAATATGGAGTGTCAGTTGCTAAAGGTTTGTAGACAAACCCGCTACCTCTTTGTATAGAGGTATTATTAACGCTAGTAATACTTGGTTTTTCGGGATCGAGTGCTCCCTGAACTAAATTTATTCCTTCTGCTCCGTTAAAAAAGAACATCCCTAAAAACTCTGTAGTCGTTTTTGCTGGAAACTTTAATTTTAAAGTGGAAGATGTATCCATAATTAAACTTTTAGTTCGCTCTAACGCGCCAAGGGCAGTCCCCTTATTCAGTGTTCTTCCGTCAAGATCTAAGTCAACGTTTATTCCTAAGTTAATGCAATCCAGATCTTTAATAACTGCTCGTTGTGTGGATGAAGTTGTGTGCAGAACTACATCCGTAGCCGATACTGGCACCGTCTGATCTACTACGTTTTTAAATACTTTGACTTGCTCGGCCATGAGAGGCTCCTATGTATACATTAAGATTCTGGCTATAGTTGCCCCAGCAACCGCTTTAGATGTAGTGCTGTTTGCTGCTCCTTGGTCTAACCAAGCACTGTCTGTACCATCCGACAGGTATTTATAAAGAACACCTTGAGAAGTATCGAACCACTGTTGTCCTTGGGCAGGTGAAGTGGGGGCTACTGCTTGGCTTATTAAGACTAAGGCGGGTGTTCCAGCTGCTCCTGTTGGGCCAGCTGCTCCTGTTGGGCCAGCTACAGTTGAGTTAGTTCCGTCAGTACCATCTGTTCCGTCAGTACCATCGGTGCCGTCAGTACCGTTGGTTCCGTTAGTACCGTTGGTTCCGTTAGTACCATTTGTACCATTAGTACCATCTGTACCGTTAGTTCCATTAGCTCCAGCTTCACTTGTTAGAAGTAAAGTAGTGGCAGACAAAGCTCGGCCTATCTCTACGCTAGGTGTTCCAGCAGTAGTGGAAATAGTGCCATTGGTTTGCACATAATAAATTAAATTGGTTGTTAAGCCTGATTGGTTAGAAGACACTCCTCCCGCTAGCACTATAGAAGCTGTGTCTGCATCTACATAAGCTGCTGAAGACATACCTATAAAATTGTCTGCAGTTAAATTAATGTTTGTTACTGTTGCGGCTATTTGACCTACTGTTGCTTTACCACCACCAGATCCATATACAACTACAAATTTACCTGAGCCAGAAGTGTTAGGATCAAAAGCAACTTCTCCATGATTGTGAGTAGATGAAAGAAATACATACTCGCTACTGTAACTTATTGAAGTGCCTGATATTGTTCCTATAACAATTGTTCCGTAATTTGAATTACCTACATCTGTATATTTAACAACAAACTTATTAGCGTTGTTAGGATCAAAGGCCATTTGAATGTATTGAGTGTTTCCTGAATTAAATGTGTATTCAGATCCAAAACTTACCGAATTTCCTGATACTGTTCCAACCAGTGATTTACCAATGTATGCACTATTGCTATAAGCAATTGCAAATTTATTAGCTGTGTTTGGATCATATGCTATATCAGACCACCCTCCACCAGTGCCATATACATAAGCACTACCATAGCTAATTGAAGTACCTGATACTGTTCCTACTTTAACTTTATTTTGACCTGCAGAAAGATAACCTAGTACAAATTTTCCCGCTGTATTAGGGTCAAACGATATTTGCATGTAACCCGGATTACTTCCTGTAGTAAATGTATACTCACTTCCGTAGCTAATAGAAGTTCCTGATATAGTTCCTATTACTGTTTTTGCTTCGCTTGAATCTTCATAGTCTCTAAACACAACTGCAAATTTGCTGGCTGTATTTGGGTCAAAAGAAATGGCAAACCAAGCAGCATTGCCTGAACTAAATGCAAGCTTGGTTCCAAAGCTAAGTGAAGTACCTGAAACAGTACCTACAATTGCTGTACCAAATCTATTAGTGGGCATATTTGATTCGTCTTTATAAACGATCACAAATTGATTAGCCGTATTAGAGTCAAATGCTACGAATGGAATAGAAGCTTTACCAGTGTTAAATACATATTCACTGCCGAAGCTAATATCAGTCCCATTTAAAGTTCCAACGGCTGCTGTGCCGTTATTTGAATTAGCCCCATCCATATATGAAACAACAAATCTATTCGCATTGTTAGGATCAAACGCTATAGAGGGATATGTAGTAGAAGATGCTGAGTTATAACTAAACACAGTGCCAGCTAAACCATCAGACAAATTATTGGTAACTATTTTGACTGCTTCTACAGTTCCGTCACTTTTTAAAATAACAGGAGTTCCGTTTGGCAAAGTGCCTGAAGCCACAAAATCTTGTACACCACCTACCCCATCTGCTCCTGCTGCTCCCGCACTTCCATTAGTACCGTCAGTTCCATTAGTGCCATTAGTACCGTTAGTACCGTTAGTGCCGTTAGTACCATCAGTGCCATCAGTACCGTTAGTACCATTAGCTCCAGCTTCACTAGTAAGAAACAACGATGTAGCAGATAAAGCTCTACCTGCTTCAACACTAGGGTTTGCAGCAGAAGTAGCTAACGTACCATTATTTTGAATATAGTAAGTTGAGTTAGTAGTCAAACCAGATTGGTTATTTGCAACGCCACCAGCTAAGACAACAGAAGATGTAGCTCCATCAGCATAAGCTGCTGAGGACACACCTATAAAGTTGTCTGCTGTTAGATTTGTTTGCTCTTGTGGCAAACCTATTTGACCTAACCTGACTGCTCCTAGTGATGAATTGGCTGCGTCTTTATAAGCCACAGCAAACTTACCTGAACCAAGAGGATCTATGGCAAGACTTGTGTTTCCGCCATAAGTAGCTAAAACGTATTCAGAACTAAAAGATAAACTTGTACCTGAAAGTGTTCCAACAATAGCTGTTCCAGCATTTCCGTTGCTATTGTCCATATAAGTAATAACAAATTTACTATTTGTAGAAAAAGCTATTTGAGGGGTCTCAACAGTGGATGGATTCCATGTAACGGCAGATCCAAAACTTATGGCAGTTCCTGCCAAAGTAGCAACCCTTGCTGCACCATGTTTAGCTCCACCAAAAAGGTTAGAAATTACAAACTTACCAGAATTAGGGTCATACGCTATTCGATTGTGTTTGTTGTACTGGCTGTCATATACATACTTAGAAGCGTAAGTTATGGTTGTGCCAGAAATAGTTCCAACCATTGCTGTGCCGTAGCTTGAATTACTGTCGTCCTCAAATGCCAAAACAAATTGGCCTGAAACCGCATTATTAAAAGCTAAAGTAACATCGTCAGTTGACCCAGAATTAAATATTTGGGGAGAGCCAAAAGTAACTGAAGTTCCAGAAAGTGTACCAACAATTACATATCCATTACTTCCAGTCTCATAACTAATTACAAACTTGCCTGAGTTATTAGGATCAAAAGCAATATTCTCGTAACTAGTAGAAGCGTTATTAAACTGTACTGGCGATCCAAAGGTAACACTTGTTCCAGAAACAGTTCCTACAATGACTTCGCCTGTTGTGGTACTTGAGCCGTATGTGTAAGTAACAACAAATTTAGTTGAGTCATTTGGGTCAAATGCCACCCAAGTAGATTCAGGACTTGGTTTAGTATTACTACTTGCCCTAAATATTACAGGCGTTCCAAAACTTATAGAAGACCCTGAAACTTGTCCCATTACCGCCATGCCATTAACAACAAGATCGTCTTTATATACAATTACAAACTTACCTACATTGGTGCCGTCAAATGCAACTTGACTCTCTTGAATTCGATTTGTAGGAGAGAATAAGGCAGATGCGCCTAATGGAACAGTATCAGCAGGTGTAGTTGTCCCTATACTAACGGCTTCTACAGTGCCGTCTGCTTTTAAAACAACAGTAGCTCCGTTAGGTAATGTACCGCTAGCTACAAAATCTCTAACACCGCCTACTCCATCTGACCCATCTGACCCATCTGTTCCGTTAGTACCGTTTGTACCGTTTGTACCGTTGGTTCCATCTGTTCCGTTAGTTCCGTTAGTTCCATCAGTTCCGTTAGTTCCAGCTGCACCTGCTTCGCTTGTCAATAACAATGCAGTGGCAGATAAAGCTCGTCCTGCTTCTACACTAGGAGTGCCAGCAGTAGTAGAAATAGTACCGTTAGTCTGAACATAATATGTTGAGTTAGTAGTAAGCCCTGTTTGATTAGACGACACTCCTCCTGCAAGAACAATAGAAGCTGTTGCTCCATCTGAATATGCTGCTGTAGATGTGCCTATAAAATTATCTGCAGTTAAGTTTGGTGATGCTGCTTGAGCTAGTTGACCCAATCTAACGTCAACTGATCCTTGCGACCCATTCTCAGTTCTAAAAATAGTTATAAAGTTTCCATTTACATTGGGGTCAAAAGCAACATCTGTATACCCTGTAATTGAGCTAGAATAATAAGGACTAGCACCGCTAGTGTTTACTATGTTAAAAACAGATCCCAAAGATACTGAGTTTCCAGACACTGTGCCTATAACTGCTACGGGGTAACGACCTGTTGATAGTTGATTTCTATGAACTGCCAAAAATTGGCCAGCAACAAAAGGATTAAACTCAACAGAATTGTAATACCCACTGTAACTGCCAGTTGGAATAGTTAATTTAGATCCTAAAGTAATAGAGTTACCAGAAATAGTACCCGCTTTTAATTGAGGCCCAGTAGAGCTATCAGGGCTAACTACAACAAAACTATTTGGAGTGTTTGAATCTAAAGCTAAGTCATATTCAGGATGCGCCCCAGTAAGAATAGAAGCCACTGAGCCAGTAGTAATGCTGGTACCTGATACTGTTCCTACTACACCACTGATAATAGATTGGCCACCATTCATGAAAGTATGAACAAATTTTCCTGAGCCACTGCCATCAAATTTAATTCTGTGCATACCAGTATTAGCAGAGTGTGAAACATGAGGAGTGCCATAAGTAATTGTAGTTCCAGAGACTGTTCCTAATATTGTACTAGCGTAGTAACCGTTAGCTAAATCTGTGTAAGCTATAACAATATTGCTTGTGCTTGGAACAAAAGCAAGCGACCATCCATTTTGATTTGATGAAGTAAATCCAACTGGTGTGCCCATCGTAATAGACGTTCCAGAAATTGTACCTACAACAGACCTGCTGCCCGAAATACCAACAAACTTATTTGCGGTAACAGGATCAAAAGCAATTATTGGTTCATAATTGTAACCAGCTATAAAATCAACAGTAGTACCAAAGCTTATGGTTGTTCCAGATACTGTGCCTACAACGACTTTTGTTCCACTACCACCCTTATAAGCGAATAAAAATTTATTAGCGTTATTGGGATCAAAAACTACATTAAAACTTTGATGAGTTTCGCTTCGTATAAGACGACCTGCTAAATAATTAGCTGGTGTTCCTGCAATAGTCACCGCTGCTACAGTTCCATCCGTTTTTAGTATTACAGGAGTTCCATTTGATAACGCACCTGAAGCTACAAAGTCACGAACACCTCCGACTCCATCAGAACCATCGGTACCATTTGTGCCATCTGTACCATTTGTGCCGTTAGTTCCATTGGTTCCATTGGTTCCATTGGTTCCATTGGTTCCATCCGTACCGTCTGTTCCATCTGTACCTGCTCCACCTGCGGCTCCCGTAGCACCAGTTGGGCCAGCAGGCGCAGTATTAGCTACCCAAGTAGTACCATCCCATTGATATTGAGCAGAATTAATAGCCAGCGTATCCCCTGATACGGGTGATGAGGGGAAGCCTCCTGATGTATAAACGTAAGCTGTCATTTTAAAATCCCGCTTTTAATAAAATTCATTTAACTTTTAAGAAACATGACTGTTGAAGACAATGCTATTCCTGCCTTTACCGAGGGACTGCCTTCGGTAGTACCCAGAGATCCATCACTTGGTTGCACATAATAGGTTTCTCCAGTCGTTAACCCAGAAAGATTAGATGCAACACCACCGGGCAACGTAATAGTTGCTGTATCAGAGTCTGCGTATGATGAAGAAGAGATACCAACAAAATTGTTAGCAGTTAAATAATTAGTAACCGTGTTAGTAACTGGTGATGTCAAACTAACTAATGAAGCAGTTGAATTATTTATTAGCAACATCTTTGCAGAATGTTGTGCATGAGATGAGAATGAAGTATTAGCGTAAGCAACATATGGTGTTACATTTACCTCTGACCCTAGTGTTACAGCTGTTCCAGACAATTCACCTTCTCGGAAAGTGAGATTGCCGCCCATGCTGTACGAAACAACAAATTTCCCTGACCGAGTTTTATCGAACCGAAGGCGACTAGAGGCACTAGCAACTGTAGTAGAACTAACAGCTAATTGTCCTGTAAACGAAATTGAATTTCCGCTAAGTGATCCGACTATTAAAAAAGATTTATAGCTTTGACGATAATCCGCGTATGTAATTATACATCTATCAGTTACACCGTTATCAAAATCAAGATCTATTCTTAATGGCATTTCATTCCCAACCGTGAACTGCACTTCTGTCCCGTAAGTTATAGTTGTTCCAGCAGATACCATACCCACAAGGCACCTGCCTTTAGCACCATCTGAATCATCTTGATACGCAACCACAAATCTATTTGAACTATGGGGATCATATGTTACTTGTTGGATAGGACAGTAACCATGGGAGGGGCCGGGATTAATCCGAGCAGGGGAACCAAAGGAAAAACTTGTTCCAGAAACAATTCCTACTACACAATACGACTGTAAACCAGAACGATATACATAGACAAATCTTTCAAAATCGCTACTAAATGACATGTTAAAAGCAGAGTTAGCTCCGGGCCTCGTAACAGTTGCTCCATGACTTACATTTGTTCCAGAAATTGTCGCTACTAGCATATTAACGCCATGCGCGATTACAAATTTACCAGCAATACCCGGAACAGAGCTAGTGTGCGAAGGCTCTGTAGAAGTAGAACTGTATATTACTGGCGTTCCGAAACTTATACTTGTTCCTGATATTGTACCTACTACTGACACGCCATAATTACCGTTAGCAGTATCGCGGTAATTCAACAAGAACTTACCTGCATTAACTGCATCAAATTCTGCGGTGGCCCCCGAACTTGCAGTAAATGCGTAAGTCGTGTGTTGATTCACAGTTGCACTACCAGTAGTAACAGTAGTAGGCGTTGCTGCTCGGACTGAACCATCTGAATTAATAACTACTGGTGCGCCATTAGGTAATACACCCTGCGCTATAAAGTCATATACTCCACCAACTCCGTCAGCACCTGCTGCTCCATTAGTGCCGTTAGTGCCATTGGTGCCATTGGTACCATTAGTGCCGTTATTGCCAGCATCTCCTGTGTCACCTGTGTCGCCTTTATTTGCTATTACATTTTGTACTGGGTCACTTGCATAGACAACAAATGCGTAAGGCCAGCTAGAAGGTGACATATTTCCAGTGCCTGCGGTGTCTTTTGATTGCAAGACAAAAGACGTAGTTGTTCTACTGCTTACTATTACTTGATGTGCATCAAAATTTTCTTTATCTGTAATGACAGAGTAATTAGTATCTGCCATTGCTGTGTTAAAAGTTACAGTTGTATTACCACTAGAATAAGCACTGTAACTACAACCTGCTGCTGTGCCTGACGCTTCTGTGCTAATACGGCCTTGTGCTACTGGGGCAATTACTGTTGCAGAAGTTGCTGCTGTCATCAATACAGCACCTGCTGATATGTCTAACCAAGCTGAATCAGTGCCGTCACTTAAATATTCTTGAAGAACGCCTGTAGTAGTATTAAACCATTTAGTACCAATAGAAGGATTAGTAGGCGCTGTA
>Ga0307998_1001553_pt1 | contig 12329 bp, 9 predicted proteins | sample Davwhametageno37_FD_203147 | JGI IMG/M metagenome (GOLD analysis project Ga0307998, IMG submission 203147) | Marine microbial communities from Davis Island wharf, Antarctic Ocean - #37 | ecosystem: Environmental > Aquatic > Marine > Unclassified | place: Antarctic Ocean: Davis Island wharf...
TTTTATTTTTTCTTCAAGCTCATCAAGATCAGCACCTTCATCCTGCTCACCCAATTCTTTCTGGATTGCCTTTACTTGCTCATTTAAATAATATTCTCTTTGTGACTTTTCCATCTGCCTTTTAACCCTGCCACGAATTTTTTTCTCGACCTGTAAAATATCAATCTCAGATTCCATAAGGTGTAACAAAAGCTCCAAACGAACTTTTATGTCAACAGTTTCTAATATATTTTGCTTCTCAGAAAGTTTTAACGTTAGATTTGCTGCAATTGAATCTGCTAGTCTTCCAGGTTCATCTATGGATGTAAGTGAGGTTAAAATCTCAGGGGGAATTTTTTTATTTAATTTTATATATTGTTCAAATTGAGAAAAAACTGAGCGCATAAAGGCTAATGTTTTTTTATCCTTCTTTTCTTTAATTTTAATTAAGCGAATATCTGCTGCCCAAAAATCTCCAGATTCATCAAATTTTTCTACATTTGCTCTTTCTAACCCTTCAACTAAAATCTTAACCGTCCCATCAGGTAATTTTAGCATTTGCAAAATACTTGCAACAGTTCCTACAGTATATAAATCTTTAATCTCAGGCTCGTCCTGCCCTGCAGTTTTCTGCGCGACCAATAAAATTTTCTTATCGCCGCTATTTGCTTTTTCTATTGCGCGTATTGATTTATCTCTTCCTACAAATAAAGGTATTACTAGCTGAGGGTAAACAACTACGTCCCTTAAAGGAAGCATGGGGAAATTTTTTGTCACTATTGTCATAATTTATATTCTTCTTTAAAAAATTAATACTGAATTAATGTTATGGGGGTTATTTAATATAATTCAAGTCTATTTACTTATTAGCTTGCTTTTCAATATTAGAATATATTAAATATGGTTTCTCGTTTACGTTTATTACATCTTTATCTATAACTACTTTTAGTAAATTACTTATTGTTGGTAATTCAAACATAATCTCTTTTAGGCTTGATTCCATAATTGATCGTAATCCACGTGCACCTGTTTTTCGCTCAATTGCTTTAAGAGCAATAGCTTCAATAGCATCATCACGAAATTCTAATTCTACGCCTTCCATATTAAATAATTTTTTATATTGTTTAATTAGTGCATTTTTTGGTTCTTTTAATATTTCAACTAATGCTTCTTTTTCTAGAGTTTCTAATGTTGTAATAACTGGAAGCCTTCCTATAAATTCTGGTATTAGGCCAAACTTAATCAAATCTTCTGGCTCCACATTTTTTATAATATTGGTAATTGTTCTATGATCGTCTTTACTTTGAACTTCGGCTCCAAAACCTATGCTATTTTTTTCAGTTCTTTGCCTAATAATTTTCTCAAGTCCGTCAAAAGCACCTCCACATATAAATAATATATTTGCAGTATCAATTTGAACAAATTCTTGATTTGGGTGTTTTCTTCCACCCTGAGGAGGAACAGATGCAATTGTTCCTTCAATTAGTTTTAGTAAGGCCTGCTGGACGCCCTCACCTGATACGTCTCTCGTAATTGAAGAATTTTCTGATTTTCTTGATATCTTGTCAACCTCGTCAATATAAACGATTCCTTTCTGGGCTTTTTCAACATCATAGTCACATTTTTGTAGCAACTTTTGCATGATATTTTCAACATCCTCTCCTACGTAACCAGCTTCAGTTAGTGTAGTTGCGTCAGCCATAACAAATGGTACTTGAAGTAAATTTGCTAAAGTTTGTGCTAGCAATGTTTTACCAGAGCCAGTAGGCCCAATAAATAAAATATTGCTTTTAGCAATTTTTACATCTGCATAATCATCATTATCATTATTATTATTTTTGAGTCTTTTGTAATGGTTATATACTGCAACGGACATGCTCTTCTTTGCTTCATCTTGGCCGATTACGTATTCACCAAGAGATTTAGAGAGTTCCTTTGGGCTTAGAAGGTCTGATTTAGATTTTTCTAATGCCTCACCTGTTTCTTTTGATTCTTCTTTGATGATGTCGTTACATAATTCAACACACTCATCACAAATAAATACCGAAGGTCCAGCAATAAGCTTCTTAACTTCATTTTGATTTTTACCGCAAAAGGAACAAAGGAGATTTTTTTCTTTTTTTTCTTCTGCCATTAAAATCCTTACTTAACTTCAGTTCTGCTGGCAATAACCTGATCAATTAAGCCATATTTAACAGACTGATCTGCACTCATAAAATTATCTCGGTCAGTATCCTCTGCAATTTTTTTTATTGGTTTTTTTGTATGTTTAGACAGAATTGAATTAAGCTTATTTTTTAAAAATAAAATTTCTTTTGCATGGATTTCAATATCTGAAGCTTGGCCCTGAAATCCTCCTAAAGGTTGATGGATCATAACTCTAGAGTTTGGAAGGCAGAATCTTTTACCATCTGCTCCAGCGGTTAAAAGTAAAGCCCCCATACTTGCTGCTTGCCCAATACATAAGGTGCTAACATCTGGCTTAATAAATTGCATTGTGTCATAAATGGCCATCCCTGCAGTCACTGAGCCGCCTGGTGAATTTATATATAAAGAAATATCCTTGTCTGGATTTTCTGCTTCAAGGAATAATAATTGGGCAACTACTACGTTAGCGGTCATATCATCTACTGGGCCAACTAAAAAAATAAGTCTTTCTTTCAGTAATCTTGAATATATATCATAAGACCTCTCACCTCGACCACTTTGTTCAACAACCATAGGAATATAGCCTAAGTTATTTGGAGAAAAGTGACTAATTGATTCTATTTTAGAATTACTCATTATTTATGCCTGCATTGCCATTAAGTCATCAAAAGAAAATTTCTTAGGCTCAATTTTACATTCTTTTAAAAACCACTCAACTATATTATCCTCAGTCGAAAGTGCAGCTGGCTCATCTAAACGCTTTGGATCATCATAAAACCATTTTTCTGCTTTTTCTGTATCATCAAAATTAGCTGAAAATTCAATAACTTTTGACTTGATTTGCTCCTCGCTTGCTTCTAACTTATTGACATCGACTAGAGTAGCGAGAACAATTCTTAATTTACATGTTTTTATCGCAGTGTCTTCAAACATTTCTGGTCCTAGCTTTAATTCATTCATATCAGCGCCCTGCTTCTTAAAATTTTCGTAAGTAGACTGCATCATACGATTTACTTCCATTGAGACCAGTGATTTCGGGATTTCCATATCATGGGAGTCAATAAGCAATTGAAAAACTTGTTTTTTTAAATCTGCCTTAACTCTTTTCTCAACCTCTTGAGTTAGAGACAATTTTATCTCTTGCTCCATTACTTTAATGTCTCCATCACCAACCCCTAAACTTTTTGCAAAATTTGAGTCTATTTTAGGTAATTTTGGTTCTTTCACCTCTATCAATTTAATTTGATATTTAACATTTTGATTTGCTAGTTGGGCTGGGTTATGATCTTTTGGATATTTAACTTCAAATTCTTTAGATTCTCCTGATTTTATTCCAACAAGTTGATCGTCTACAGCTTTAATTCTCTTCGAATCCCCTAGAACAAACTCTAAAGACTCGGCACCTGTTGATTCAATCTCTTCTTCATTAATAAATGACTTAAGTTGAACTGATATTTGATCGCCAAGCTTAGATGCTCGATCTACATTTTCAAATACTGCTCTTTGCTTTATTAAAACATCTATTGTTTTTTTAATGTCATCTTCCTCTACATCGACAGATTTTTTTTCAACTTTTAGAGGCTTAAAGTTTGCTAATTTAAATTCAGGAAAAACTTCAAATGTTGCAGTGAATTCAAAATCATCGCTTACCTTATCTAAAGGATCATGTTGAATATCTGGCATCCCTGCTACACGAAGGTTGTTAACGTTAACTATTTCGCCAAATTTCATCTCTATAGCTTTAGCATATATCTCAGACCTAATATCTGCGCCATACTGTTTTTCGATAACACTTATTGGAACTTTTCCAGGCCGAAAACCAGAAACACGCGCTGTCCTTGTTAACTCTTCAAATCTTTGCGATATCTGGTCCTGTAATGGTGAAATAGATACCAAACCCTTAACTTTTCTTTCAATACTGTTAATTTTTTCTATTGCTTCTGCCATTGTTTTATTCCTATCTTAAATATGGTGCGAAAGGAGAGACTCGAACTCTCACGCCTTGCGGCGCTGGTACCTAAAACCAGTGCGTCTACCAATTCCGCCACTCTCGCATAAGTAACTAAATTTTAAAAGAAATATTATATCAGCTTAGAAGCTGTGAGAAAGCAATAATTCAATGTGATTTTAATTATCGTAAAAAATCTATATAAAAATTCACTCCTAAATATAATGAATCAAGTAATATAGGAATAAAAATATAACCCAATTAAAAAAGAAAACATCTATGTCATTGATGCCATATTTAATAATAATATTTGTACTAAGTGGCTGTAGCTATATACCTTTTAATAAAAAAGATATTGATAATCAAGAAATTATTGAAATAATTAAAGATTCAGATATCCACAATGAAGAATTTTCACAATTTCTAATATCTAACGGCTATGACAACGCTAAGCTGCCTTTTAAGGTATGGGGCTTAAAAGAGCTCCTATATACTCAACAATTTTTTAATCCACAACTTAAGACAGTTAAAATAGAGTGGGAAATGGCTCAAACTAATGAAGCTATTGCCATTCTTTACCCGCCAACTTCAATAGGACTAGAAGTGGGTCGAGAAACAACAAGCAAAGAATTAACAAAGAAAATTTTTGGCGGGGGGTTTTCTTTCACATTTGAATCTGCAAATAAAAGATTGATTCGGCATGAATTAGCCCTAAATAAATCCCAACTTGCTTTAATTAATTTTCAACTGACTAACTGGAAACTAAGAACAGGCTTATTTACCAAATTGTTTGATTTCATAGAGAACCAGGAGTTTATAAAACTATCAAAAGTAGAGCTTCGCTTAAAACAATCTGTAATGAATATGATGAAAAAAAGACTTGAAGCAGGCCTAGCATCTCAAATAGACCTCGATAGAAAAACCATTGAGCTAAATGCAATTAATCAAAGGTTGTTACAATTACAAATGAATCAATCAATTATGAGAAATCAACTAGCTTCATCAATTGGTTTAAGCACTCCAAAATTTAACCTTATACCATTGGATAGTAAGCAAATTACCTCTATTCTTGATGATATAACTGTTTTGTATTTGAAAGATAAAAAATTATTAGAATTACAGGAAATATCCCTAACAAAAAGATTAGATCTTAGAAAGGCTCTTTCAAATTATGCAATAGCAGAAGCTAAATTAAAATTGGAGGTAGCTGATCAATATCCAGATTATACTTTTTCACCGGCCTATGCGTATCAATTTGGGACCCGATTATGGACTCTGGGTATAGATTCAATTAAAGCTGATAGTGATCGAAATAAAGCGTTTATTAGTAAAGCAGAAAAATTCCGAGACCTTGAAGCAAGCAAGGTAAATACATTACAACTATCAACAATAAATGATATAGAAGAGCTTCACTTAAATTTTTCAAATAAGTTTGAGGATCTAAAATATTCATATCAAATGATAGAAACAAAAAATAGACTCGAAAGTCAGCTTGCTGCAAGATTTAAAAAAGGGTTGATAAGTAGGATGGAATTTGAGAATGAAATGATTAACCTTATTGATATTAGTAAAAATCATCACAAAGCAATATATAATTTAATTAGAATTGGCTTACTGGCAGAAAGTATTCTTCAGGAAGCTATATTTACACCAAACTTAAAATTGCTTAATGAAAAATAAATCACTAACTATTATTGTTTTACAATCTGTCCTAATTATAGGGCTTCTATGGTTGATTATCTATCTGGGAAAAGATGAAATTTTCAGAGACGATATCTATTCTGATTCGAGGATAGTTAGCGAATCACAAGGGAAGAGTTTTGTATCTATTAAAAACAAAATTATAACCCTTCCAAATTCGATAATTAAAAATAGTGGTATTGAAATTCAGCCAATTTCTGAAAGTAAAAAGCAGTCACTTTACTCACCTTATGGTTATGTAGTAAATTTAAAAAAATTAATTGACTATAAGACGAACTATTTAAATATTAACTTTGAAATAAATAAATTGAACACTCAGCTGAAAGAAGAAAGTGAGCATTTTAAAAAATTAAAATTTCTCAATGAGGACAATAAAAATATTGCAGACACAATTGTTCATGATAAAGAAATAGAAATTAATAATCTCCGTAATAATTTAAATATTCAAAAGAGCAATAAAAATAATCTGTTACAAACAATTAGCCAAGAATGGGGCAACCCTTTTAAAGAGCTCCTTACCCATCCAAAGAAATCACTACTTAAGAATATTTTTAATTCAGAAACTAGATTATTAAAAATTACTATTACTGATAATAAATTACAAAAATTAATCCCTTCAGAGTTAATGATATCCTCACTCAACCAACCAAAAAATAAATATAAAGCTAATTTCATCACTAAATCGCCTATTGGTAATCCAGATATTCAAGGAAGGGCTTATTTTTATTTAACATCAAGCAATAGCTTAATGATGGGTAGCAAGATAAATGCATTTATCAAAATAGGTGAAGGTAGTCATGTTAAAAAATTCCACATACCAAAGTCAGCAATTGTTTGGAATGATGGAAAACCATGGATTTATGCAAAATCTGGGAATAACTCATTTCTTAGGCATCCTCTATTAAAAATGAAAGAGGTTGATGAAGGTTGGATTGTTCAATTTAACAATATATCACCTAAAGAAATTGTCACTAAAGGTGCGCAATTACTTTTATCAGAAGAATATAAACACCTTATTACAAATGAAAACGAGGATTAAAAATTAATGATTGCATCTTTAATTCGTTTCTCAATTAAATATGCGGGGGTAGTAATTGGGTTAGCTTTTATAGTAATTGCCTATGGAATATATCAAATTAAAAATAGCCCACTTAATGTTTTTCCTGAATTCTCCCCAACGCAAGTGATAATTCAGACAGAAGCTCCAGGATTCTCATCGTCACTAGTTGAAAAATTAGTATCAAAACCTATTGAGCAAGCAATTTCTGGGACTATAGGTATTAAACAAATTCGTTCGCAATCTATCCCAGGATTATCTGTTATCACAGTAATTTTTGATGAAGGAACTGATATTTATATAAATAGGCAAGCAATATCAGAAAGGTTTACGCCATTAAAAAGCATTTTACCCAAAGATATTATTCCTAATATAACACCCCTCACCTCTTCTGCTTCAAGTGTTCTTGGAATTGGAATTACCTCTAAAGTAAAAAATTTAACAGAATTAAGGACTTTAGCTGAAAAAATTATAATCCCACATTTAATGTCCGTACCCGGAGTTGCGGATGTAAATCGTTTTGGTGGCTTAGTAAAGCAGATTCAAATTGAAATTATTCCCGATAAGCTTTTTTTAAATAATGTCACAATTTCTGACATTATTAAAGCTGCTGAAAAATCAACCGGTGTAATCGGTGCTGGGTTCATAGAAAATAAAAATCAACGAATTATAATTAATACTGAAGGCCAATCAAGAACAATTGAAGAGCTTGAACTAACTACAGTAGTTAATGCTCAAGGAAAAAAAATTACAATTAAAGATGTAGCTAATGTAGTGATTGGGTCTAGCCCATCAATCAGCGCAGCATCAATTAATGGAAAAGAAGGCGTATACCTCTCTATTCAAGGCCAACTAAATTCTGACACTTACAAACTTACCGAACAAATAGAAGTTGCTCTTGAAACCCTCAAACCAGTTATGTTACAAGAACAAGTTACCCTGATTCCAGATTTGTTTAAACCAGCAAATTTTATTGATGCCTCAATTAAAGGCTTAAGAATTGATATATTGATTGGATCATTAATGGTTATATCAATATTATTTTTATTTTTATTTAATTTTAAGACGGCATTTATTTCAGCTATAGCCATACCACTTTCTTTACTTTCAGCCATCATCGTAATGAGTTATTTTAATTTAGGATTAAATGTGATGGTCTTAAGTGGTCTAGCAATAGCTCTAGGTGAGGTTGTTGATGATGCAATTATTGACGTAGAAAATATTTTTAGAAGGCTTAAACAAAATAGAAAGTTAGTTAAACCTAAGCCAATTTATCAAGTTGTTTTCGATGCATCAATGGAAGTGCGAAAGTCAGTAATTTTTGCCACACTTATAATTGTTCTTGTTTTCTTACCCCTTCTTTCACTAACTGGTGTTGCTGGTAAATTATTTGGACCTCTTGGTATAGCCTATATAGCATCAATTATTGCTTCCCTATTTGTAGCAATGACAATAACACCAGCTCTATGCTATTTGCTCTTAGGTAAATCAGATCTGCAAACAAATGATTCGCCAGTCATAACTTATTTGAAGAAAAAATATATAAAAATTTTAAAGAATATTGAAAAAAACTCTCAAACTATTATATTTTCTTCCTTACTAATAATAACTATAGGATTGGCATCCTTACCATTCTTTAAAACACAATTTATTCCCCCTCTACATGAAGGTCATTACATTATGCATATGACTGCATTTCCAGGTACCTCAGAATTAGAATCTATAAGGATAGGCAATAAAGTAAGTAAAAAAATTCTTAACATTCAGGGTGTAAAATCAGTTGCGCAGTGGGTTGGTCGTTCTCCATTAGGGGCTGATACATTCGGGACTCATTATAGTGAGTTTGAAATTGAATTAGATAATTTAAACGGTATAGAGCAAGATAATGTTCTAAAAGAAATTAGAAGGTTGGTTCAAACCAAAGACGAAGGTGGCCTTATTAAAACAGAAGGTTTTGTGGGTGTTAATTTTGCAATTAATACATTTTTAACTGAAAGAATAGAAGAAACAATTTCTGGCTACAATGCATCAATAGTTATCAATATTTTTGGTGACGATTTAAATGCTCTGGATCAAGATGCACAAAAAATTGTCTATGCTCTCAGAAAAATAAATGGGTCTAGCGATATTATGTTGCAATCTCCACCTGGAACACCCCAAGTCTCAATTCGACTCCGCTCTGAGAAGATGAGTCAATTAGGAATTTTAAAAGCTGATGTTCTTAATATAATTAAAACAGCATATAAAGGATTCCCAGCAGCTATAATTTATGATGGAATTATTCCCGTCCAAATTGCCGTTACTTTAGACAAATCTTATCGTGACGATATTTTAGATATTAATAAATTACCAATAAGAACTGATGGTAATAAAATTATAAGCCTTGATGAGATTGCATTTATATCTCAAGAAAATGGGCGCTCTAAGATACTTCACCAAGATGGTAAACGAGTTCAAACAATAACCTTAAACTTTGAAGGTAAGGGTCTTAACGAGTTCTCAACTTTACTTAATAAAAAAATAGGTAAAATAAAATTAAGCCCAGGCAATTACTTTGAGATAACAGGTTCAGCTGCGGAAAATGCTAAATCAAGAGAGAGTTTAATTGTTCATTCAATATTAGTTGGGTTTGTTGTTTTATTATTGCTATATATTGCATTTGGCTCTCTTCTCAATTTAGGGCTTACCTTAATAAACTTACCTTTCGCATTAATAGGAGGAGTAATAGCAGTTATATTTAGTGGTGGATCGATTTCTATTGGCTCACTTGTTGGTTTTGTGACCCTTTTTGGAATCACGTTAAGAAACTCAATAATGCTTCTTTCCCATTATCAATTTCTAGTAAATAAAGAAAATTGCATATGGAATCTCGACACATGTATTAGGGGTGCAGCTGAAAGATTGCCATCAATTCTTATGACAGCATTAGTTGCTGGGTTAGCACTCCTCCCAATCGCATTAGGTTCAAATCAGCCAGGTAAAGAAATAGAAGGTCCGATGGCAGCTATTATTATTGGAGGATTATTTACTTCTACAATACTAAATCTATTAATTCTTCCAACAATTTTATTAAATTTTGGAAGTTTTAAAAAAGATATGGATCAATAAATCTTCGCCAAGCTCCGAGCAAACCTAATATCTTTTTCGGTGACTCCAGACTTATCATGAGTAAATAAAGTAATTTTTATACCTGAATAAGTTAATAATATATCAGGGTGATGATCTACTTTTTCTGCATAATCCCAAATTGCTTTTACAATTTTCCCAAATGATGCTTCGCTACTTCTTGGTATAAATCTAACAATCTTTGAATCAATGAATTCCCAATCGTTTAAATCTATTTTAATTATTTTTTCAATCTCAGATTTTGTTAATATCATCATAAATCCTTAAAAAAATTTATTGTTTGTTTAATATTCTCAACTTTATCTTCAATTTCTTGGTACTCATCATCAACATTAGAACCAGCAGTAACTCCTCCACCTGAATAAAAATAAAGTTTCTGATTTTTGTGCACCATACTTCTTATTGCAACATTACTATCCATTGAGCCATCAAAGCTAAAATAACAAACAGAGCCACAATAAAGATCACGTGAATGCTCTTCAAGCTCATCAATAATTTCCGTTGCTCTTATTTTAGGCGCACCTGTTATTGACCCACCCGGAAAGGAGTCGCTAAAAAGCTTTATATTGTTAGATTGCTTCTTAAGGATGCCAGATATAGTGCTAACTAAATGATGAACATTCGGGTAAGATTCAATCGAAAATAATTCTTCAACTTTTATACTTCCTACTTCGCAATTCATACTCAAATCATTTCTAAGTAGATCTACAATCATTAAGTTCTCAGATTGGTCTTTGACGCTATTTAAAAGTTCGTTGGCATTTTTCATATCTAACTCCTTAGTCGCCCCCCTAACCCTTGTACCCTTTATAGGTCTTGTAGTAACTATTCCATCTTTTGACTTAATGAACCTTTCTGGTGAGCCACTTAGTATCTCAAAATCATCATATAAAAGGTAAGCCATAAAAGGTGATTTGTTAATATCGCGAAATTTTTTATAAAAATGCCAACTGTCTCCTTCAGTATTAACTTTAAATTTTTTTGATAAGTTAATCTGGTAGCAATCACCAGCATTTATATAGCTCATTACTTTGTCGAATTTATTTTTATAATCTATAAAAGACAAATTATCACTTACTGAAGTTTTTATCTTGAATTCTTGGACTAAATTATCTTTATCTTCGCTAAATATACTAACCAAATCACTTATACATGCTTCTGTTTTTGAATCGAGTAACATTGAAACAATGTATGCCTTTTTGTCAAAGTGATCGACAACTAATGCCCAATCATAAATACCCATCGTCATGGTATCAATGGTATTTTTTTTTGATGTTTTTAAATTCAACTCGTATGAGCAGTAGCCGATAGCTCCACCTACAAATGGAAAGTTACATGAAGGCTTTTGGTACTGGTCCATTAAATCACTAAGGACATCTAAGGAGGGTTTTTTTTGTTGGTAGTGACCATTTCTGTCAGTCACTGAAGTAATACCGCTCTTTGCTCTTATTTTAATAAATGGATTGGCTGCAACAATATCGAAACGTGCATATTTACTTTGTGGCTTGTCTTTTTGGTAGCAACTATCTAAAAATACCGGCCACTCCAAATGTTTTATTTTCTCAAAATAATAAGATGAATCACTATAGTAAGTTATCGCTTTTATTAACATTAAATATCTTTATTAATTATTCTCATATGCTCATTATAAGCAAATTATTTTATAGTCAATAAAAAAAGGCGCCTAAGCACCTTTTTTTATTGATATAAACTTTATTCTAAATTTGCATGAACACCGCGCATACCTTCTTCAGTTAAATCTTTATCAAATACTATCTCTCCGATTAATGCTTCAAGAAATACTAATGTAGATAGCTCAAACGATGTACCCATAGGCAAGCCTTTAGTTAAAGCGAATACTTCATCATTACCCATTGTTACCGTTAAATCTGCAAGAGCAGACATTGCGGATGAAGATTTCATAGAAACCACGACAATTTTAGCGCCTTTTGATTTAGCTGTTTCCAAGGTTGGCAATAATGTTTTAGTTCCACCTGAGCCAGAAATAACTATGTACAAATCACCTTGCTTAAGTGCAGGTGTTACAATTTCACCCACCATACTAACCTGATAGCCGCAGTGAACTAATCTCATAGAAAGAAAACTGGAAACTAATTTTGATCTTCCAGCACCTGCTACAAAGATGCGTCCCGCACTATCAATATGTTTTTTTAATTCAGCAATCTGAGCTTTATCAGTTACTGCTAATACACTTGAAATCTTATCCATTATTAATTTTTGTGTATCCATACTTTTTATCTTCCCATTATTAAAACATTAATGATAACAAAAAAAACCCGACATAAAGTCGGGTTTTTTTGATTTACTTAAGCTTGTTAAACTCTATTAGTGAGCAATAGCTGTTATTTC
>Ga0307998_1001554_pt1 | contig 12308 bp, 12 predicted proteins | sample Davwhametageno37_FD_203147 | JGI IMG/M metagenome (GOLD analysis project Ga0307998, IMG submission 203147) | Marine microbial communities from Davis Island wharf, Antarctic Ocean - #37 | ecosystem: Environmental > Aquatic > Marine > Unclassified | place: Antarctic Ocean: Davis Island wharf...
CCAATGCACATGTGGTGAATGCGGCTGATGAAGTATTAGTTAAGCTATCTGATAAACGTGAGTTTAAAGCAAAAATTATCGGTGCAGATAAGCGGACTGATGTTGCTTTAATTAAGATTGAAGCAACAGGTTTGCCGATAGTCAATATTGGAAATCCATCCAGCCTGAAAGTTGGTGAATGGGTGGCTGCCATTGGTTCGCCATTTGGATTAGAGAATACGATGACGGCAGGGATTGTGAGTGCAAAAGCGCGAGCCTTGCCGCAAGAAAACTATGTGCCGTTTATTCAAACTGATGTCGCGATTAACCCAGGTAACTCTGGTGGTCCATTATTTAATTTAGCAGGTGAAGTGGTTGGTATTAACTCGCAAATTTACAGCCGAAGCGGTGGCTCTGTTGGCTTGTCATTTAGTATTCCAATTGATGTGGCAATTAATATTTCTAAACAACTGAGAAGCACCGGTAAGATTACGCGTGGTTGGTTAGGCGTTGCAATACAAGAAGTCACTAAAGACTTGGCTGAGTCATTTGGAATGAAGAAAGCAACAGGAGCGTTGATTGCAGGTGTGGAAAAAGATAGTCCTGCAGACAAAGGCGGTTTAGAAGCTGGCGATGTGATTATTAAGTTTGATGATAAGTCTGTCATAACGTCTACTGACTTGCCCCGTATTGTTGGCTCAACGGATCCTAAAAAGGATGTGAATGTTGAGGTTTTACGTAAAGGCCGAACCAAGAACTTGCGGATTAAAGTGGGTGAAATGGCTTCTGATGATTTGCAAGTAGCCCAAAATAAGAAGACACCAACGAAAGAAGAGGTTAATAAAATTGGCTTGACGTTAACGGCCTTAACGCCACAACAAAAGAAAAAGTTGAATGGTGAAAATGGTTTGTTAGTGACGTCTAGTACAGGCGCTGCGGCAGAAGCAGGTATTCGTCGTGGTGATGTCGTTTTAGGGCTGAATAATAGTGAAACGCAGAGTGTTGTACAATTTAACAAGCAGATCAACGCCGTTCGCAAAGGAAAAACAGTTGCCGTGTTGGTTCAGCGTGGGGATAGCACCTTGTATGTGCCTATCAAAGTCACAAAGTAACCAGTTTGCAATGAAACCCCGCCTAGTGTTACTAGTGCGGGTTTTTTTTGTAGTAAGAATAGTAATGTCTAGGAATGCTTTCGAACTGCAAATTGCGTAATCATTTAATTGGGTTTGAATTTATTCGCAAACTAATCAAGCATTTGTAGTAAAATCACGGCAATTGAAAAAAGGGCGCTTTTAGCGCTTTATTTATTTGTAACGCTTAAAAAGCACTCATAAACAGTACATATGAAAAACATTCGTAATTTCTCCATCATCGCGCACATTGATCACGGCAAATCTACTTTAGCTGACCGGATTATTCATCTCTGCGGAGGCTTGGAGGACCGTGAAATGGAAGCGCAAGTATTGGATAGTATGGATATTGAGCGCGAGCGTGGTATTACGATTAAAGCGCAAACAGCCACCTTGAACTATAAAGCGGATGATGGTGAGATTTATCATCTAAATTTGATTGATACGCCAGGCCATGTCGATTTTAGTTATGAAGTGAGTCGTTCACTTTCTGCATGTGAAGGCGCTTTGCTGGTGGTTGATGCGAGTCAGGGTGTGGAAGCACAAAGTGTCGCTAACTGTTACACCGCGATTGATTTGGGTTTAGAAGTCACTGCGGTATTGAATAAAATTGATTTACCTTCTGCTGATCCTGAACGAGTCATGCAAGAAATCGAAGACGTGATTGGTATTGATGCCACTGGTGCAGTGCAATGCTCTGCTAAAACAGGGTTAGGCGTTCGCGAAGTGATTGAGGAAGTGATTGCCAAAGTGCCAGCACCGACTGGAGATGTCACCAAGCCATTAAAAGCCTTAGTGGTTGATGCATGGTTTGATAATTATGTCGGCGTTGTGATGCTTGTGCGTATTATTGATGGTGAATTGAAGCGTAAAGATAAGTTTAAGATGATGGCCACTGGCACACAGCACTTATGTGAGCAAGTGGGTGTGTTCACACCAAAACCACTACCTAAGCAATCACTCAAGGCGGGTGAGGTGGGTTTTGTGACTGGGGGTATTAAAGAGCTAGCTTCCGCTAAAGTTGGCGATACGATTACGTTGGTTGATAGCCCTGCTGCTGAAGCGCTGAAGGGCTTTAAGGAAGTGAAGCCGCAGGTGTTCGCTGGCTTATATCCAGTAGAGTCAAACCAATTTGAAGCCTTAAGAACTGCATTAGAAAAGCTAAGTTTGAATGATGCGAGCCTGTTGTTTGAGCCAGAAAACTCAACGGCATTAGGCTTTGGCTTCCGTTGTGGTTTCTTAGGTTTGCTGCATATGGAAATTGTACAAGAGCGCTTGGAGCGTGAGTACGATATGGATTTGATTACCACAGCGCCAACCGTAGTGTATGAGTTGCTGTTAAAAAATGGTAATGTTGAGCAGATTGAGAACCCTTCACGCTTGCCAGAATTATCCTTCATTGAAGAAATTCGTGAGCCAGTGATTTCGATTAACCTATTGATGCCACAGGATTATGTTGGCCCTGTGATGACCTTGTGTAACAATAAGCGTGGTATACAAAAGAATATGCAATACATGGGGCGTCAAGTGATGCTGAATTATGAGATGCCATTGAATGAAGTGGTGTTAGATTTCTTTGATCGCTTGAAATCCGTGTCTCGTGGTTATGCCTCTATGGATTACGAATTTTTAGAATTCCGTGCGGCAGACTTGGTAAAACTTGATATTATGGTAAACGGAGAACGTGTTGATTCGCTAAGTATGATTACACACCGATCCAATAGTTTGCACAGGGGGCGCGGAGTGGCCTCAAAAATGCGCGAGTTGATCCCGCGTCAAATGTTTGATATTGCCATTCAGGCGGCAATTGGCGCCAATATTATTTCTCGTGAAACGGTCAAAGCCATGCGTAAAAATGTATTGGCAAAATGTTATGGTGGTGATGTTTCACGTAAACGTAAATTATTAGAAAAGCAAAAGTCTGGTAAAAAGCGCATGAAGCAAGTGGGTAATGTTGAAATACCACAGGAAGCCTTTTTAGCGATTTTAAAAGTAGAGGACAAGTAATGACGCTGTTGTTTTTTGGATTGATTTTCTTAGGGTTGGCAGGGGTTTATTTTAGTTTTATCGGCTTCCCGCTCTTTATGCTATTAATGCTTTTGCTCACTGGACTTATTTGGTTGGTCGATTACCTTTTTTTTGAGAAAAAGCGGGAGAAAAGCACAACAGAGCCAACAACAGTTGAATATGCAAAAAGCTTTTTCCCAGTAATTTTATTGGTATTTGTGATTCGCTCTTTTATTGCCGAGCCTTTTAAAATTCCTTCAGGTTCAATGAACCCGACTTTGTTAGCAGGTGACTATATCTTAGTGAATAAATTCACTTATGGTTTGCGTGTGCCAGTATTGAATTCAGTATTTTTTGACTTGAGTGAACCTAAACATGGTGATGTGATGGTGTTTCATTTTCCACCAAATCCGAAAATTGATTATATTAAACGTGTCATTGGTCTGCCTGGCGACCGTATTCAGTATCAAGATAAACAGTTAACGATTAATGGCCAGACGATAGTAATGACCGCACTAGAAGTCGCTGGCTATGAGATGCAGGGCGAAGGCATTATTAAATCACGTCAGCTAGAAGAGGAATTGCCTGAAATGAAGCATAATGTATTGCTGCATAATATGCCGAATCGTTATATAGTGGGCTCATTAGGCGATCGCTTTTTAAATGGTGAAACCGTGGTTGTGCCTGATGGGCATTACTATGTGATGGGAGATAATCGAGACAATAGTTCTGATAGTCGCGTTTGGGGCTTTGTTCCAGAGCGGAACTTAGTTGGTAAGGCATTTCTAATCTGGTTCAATTTTGATGACTTTTCTAGAATTGGTGACTCCATTCATTAAGCTTGGGAGCATACTATGCTAGCAAAACAAAAAGTAATGACGCTCCTAAGATTTGTGATTGTTACAGTGATTGCGCTTACACTATTCCTGGCGGCAATTAAAATCGCACCAAACTATATTGAGTTTTTTAGTGTTAAAAAAGTATTGGTGAGTACCAGTAAGAAGCCAAGCTTTAACAGCATGACAAAAGCAGAGATTGTTCAATTGTTTGATCAAATTGCAGGGACCAACTACATCACTGTCGTCAATGGACGTGATTTGATTTTTACGACAGGTGCTAATGACAGCAAGGTCATTGGTATTCAGTATGAAGTGGTGGAGCCATTAATCTTTAATTTGAGTGCTTTGATGGACTTTGAAGCCTCATCGGGCGAATAGAAATTAATGTCATTAGAACGCCTACAGAAGCAACTGGGTTATGAGTTCAAGGAACCAGCACTGCTCAAACAAGCGTTAACGCATAGAAGTTATGCGAGTAACAATAATGAACGACTAGAGTTCTTAGGCGATGGTGTGCTGAATTTTATTGTGGCCCATCAGCTGTATCAACGCTTCCAAAAGTTACCCGAAGGTGATTTAAGTCGCTTACGCGCACAGCTCGTTAAAGAAGCAACTTTGTTTGAAATCGCATTGACCTTAAAGATTGGTGAATTGCTCAACTTAGGTGAAGGCGAATTGAAAAGCGCTGGCTGGCGTCGACCTTCTATCCTGTCGGATGCATTAGAAGCAATTATTGGCGCGACCTACTTAGATAGTGGGTTTGATGCGGTAGAAACCTTAGTGTGTAAACTCTATGAAGAACGGCTTGAAAATATTGACCCTAAATCGATCGACAAAGATGCGAAGTCAAAATTACAAGAATACTTACAAAGTAAGAAAATGGATTTAGCCGACTACTCTATTATCTCGATTGAAGGTGAGGCGCATGCGCAAACGTTTAAAGTCTCATGCATTATTAACAAACTTAAAATAACCACATTAGGCGAAGGCGTTAGCCGTCGCAATGCTGAACAACAAGCGGCGGAACTAGCCCTAGAAGAAATCTCATCATGACAACACCATTTAAATGCGGCACTGTCGCCATTGTTGGACGACCGAATGTCGGTAAGTCTACTTTACTCAACCATATCTTGGGCTTGAAGTTAGCGATTACCTCACGTAAGGCGCAAACGACACGCCACCGTTTATTGGGTATTCACACCACAGACGATACACAGTATGTCTTTGTTGATACGCCGGGTTTTCAGCAGAAGCATTTAAATGCGCTGAATAAATCAATGAATAAAACCGTTACACAGGTGCTAGGTGAAGTGGATGTGGTATTTTTTGTGATTGAGCCAATGAAATTAGGCGAAGCCGATGAGCGCGTTTTAAAGTTATTGCCTAAAGATAAGCCAGTGATTTTAGTGGTCAATAAATCCGATTTAATGGGCGATAAAAACAACTTATTACCACTGATACAAGATTTTGACTTGCTGCATCCGTTTTCTAGCATTGTGCCCGTGAGTGCTAAAAAGAATTTGCATATCGAAGATTTGTTAGTTGCGGCAAGAGAGCACCTGCCAGAGCAAGAAGCAATGTTTGGTGCGGATGAACTGACTGATAAAAATGAGCGTTTTTTGGCCGCAGAAATGATTCGTGAGAAAATCTTTCGATTGCTAGGAGATGAAATTCCTTACTCAATTGCTGTTGAAATTGAAAAGTTTGAAACAGTCGGCAAACTACGCCGTATCTTCGCCGCCATTATTGTGGATAAAGATAGCCAGAAACCAATGATTATTGGTAAAAAAGGTATTAAGCTCAAACAAATCTCAACAGAAGCCAGACAGGATATGGAGAAGCTGTTTGGAAGCAAAGTCTATTTAGAGACCTGGGTGAAAGTGAAAAGCGGCTGGGCAGATAACGAAAGAGCACTGAAAAGTCTCGGTTATTAACTCAAGCAAACCTGATGGCCATCAATCACTATAAACAGTCAAATCAGCCTGCTTATGTCCTGCATACCTATGAATTTAAAGAGACTAGCCTAGTCGCTGAACTGTTCACTAAAGAACACGGGCGCGTTGCTACAGTTGCCAAAGGCGCACGTCGCCCACGTTCTGCGATGCGAGGCCAGCTACAATCTTTTCAAATGTTGTCTGCCACATGGTCGGGTAAAAACGAATTAAAAACACTACATAGCTTAGACTGGTCAGATGGCTTAGTCACTTTGCAAGGTGAAGCGTTGATGTGTGGCTTTTACCTGAATGAGCTGTTATTAAGGCTATTGCCAAGAGAAGATGCGCATACGCAGTTATTTGAATACTACCAAGCAACACTTAAGAATCTAGCAAAAGGAACACACTTAGCGAGCCACTTGCGACGCTTTGAACTCAAAATGTTGCAAGAAATGGGTTATGCCGTACCATTAAGCTTTGATGAAAATGATGCGCCGGTTGCGGCGGAAAGCCATTACCGCTATGAGGCGGAATATGGCGCTTGTGCTTTATCAGCCACCAAAAATGGTATTGAGCTCAGTGGGCAAACATTGCTAGATATGCAGCAAGATAATTACTTGAGCCCACAAACACAACAACAGAGTAAGCAATTGATGCGTTATTTGTTAGCGCATTATTTAGGTGATAAGCCTTTGCATACTCGTAAGTTATTAATGGATTTACAAGGTTTGTAAATCTGCAATATGATTGAAACCGTAGGGATAATGATGAAGAAATTAGGCGTTAATATTGATCACGTAGCCACTTTGCGCGAAGCACGAGGGGCTAAGTATCCAAGCGTGATTCAAGCAGCCTTGCGGGCTGAACAATCAGGTGCCGATAGCATCACACTTCATCTGCGTGAGGACCGGCGGCATATGCAAGATGCGGACATCTACGCACTACGCCCATTACTACAAACCAAGATGAACCTTGAGTGTGCGGTGACCGATGAGATGATTGCGATTGCCTTAGATGTCGCACCGCAAGATGTATGTATGGTGCCAGAGCGTCGCGAAGAGCGCACGACAGAGGGTGGCTTAAATGTCATTACGCATTTTGATAAAGTGGCTGCAGCGACAAAAAAACTCACTGATGCGGGTATTCGTGTATCACTCTTCATCACACCCGATATCGATCAAATTGAAGCTTCATATAAAGCTGGTGCACCAGTCATTGAGTTGCATACAGGGACATTTGCTAATGCTGAAAATAATGCGGCTCAATTAATTGAACTCGCGAGAATTAAAACAGCGTTAAACCATGCGCTCAAGCTAGGCTTAGTGGTTAATGCAGGACATGGCTTGCACAATCATAATGTGCATCACATCGCTGCACTGCCAGGGATTGAAGAATTAAATATCGGCCACGCCATCGTTGCGCATGCACTATTCGTCGGTTGGGATAATGCGGTACGTGAAATGAAAACCTTGATTAAAGAAGCGACGAATAAATGATTTATGGTATCGGTACCGATATCGTTGAGGTAGGACGTATTGAATCCTCCATCGAAAAGTTTGGTGATGACTTCGCTAAACGTATCTTGGCTGAAAGTGAGATGCCGAGCTATTTAGCAACATCGATTAAATCTAGATTTATAGCCAAACGTTTTGCTGCAAAAGAAGCTTTTTCAAAAGCATTGGGTACAGGTTTACGAGTACCTGTGACCTTTCAAAATATTGCTGTTTCACATGATGCATTAGGTAAACCTATTCTCGTGTTAGCCAAAGAGCTACAAGATTTTTTAACCGTAAAAAATATTAGCCATATGCACATCACGATTAGTGATGAAAAGAACTTGGCTGCGGCATTTGTTGTGCTAGAAACGTTAGGCTAGCGTTCAGGCGCCACGCTTTCACCACTCTCAATGCTTTTAAAAAAGGATGATCTGTGTTTAAAATTATCGTTGCGCTTGCAGGCTACTACTTATTCGGTTTTTTCGGTGCGCTGATTGGGTACCTCATCGGCAGCAGTATCGACCGTGCACGTAGTTATGGCGTCGGCGGTGTCAATCCTTTAGGTGCTGGAGAACGTAGAGATGTATTTTTAGAAACCGTTTTTACCTTGATGGGTAAACTGGCAAAAGCAGACGGCATCATTACCAAAGATGAGGTTGACCATGTAGAGCTGTTCATCAAAAAAATGGGCATGACGAATGAACATCGAGCGCAGGCCATTGCACAATTCAAACTAGGCGCTGCAGCCGATTTTGACATTACGCCAACATTGAATACGTTTATGGCTGCCTGTGGTCAAACGCTTAACTTGAAACAAATGGTCTTGGTCTATTTGATTGTGATGGCAGTTGCAGATGGCGTGTTAGATAAAGCAGAAATCGCATTGCTAGAGCAAATTGCTTCACGTCTAGATTATAGCAACGCACAGTTCCAACAATTGTTAGAGATGGTGCTGAATCAGTCGCATTTTAGTTCGGGCGCTGGTGGTACAAGTCAAACAGATTCAACGAATGCACTGGCCGATGCTTATAAGGCGATTGGCGCCATGGAAAGTAATACTGACCAAGAAATTAAGCGTGCATATCGCAAATTAATGAGTCAACACCATCCTGATAAACTCATAGGGCAAGGATTGCCAGAAGACATGATAGCCGTCGCGACTGAAAAAGCAAAAGAAATCCAAATTGCATATGACTTAATTAAAGGGCGTCGTGGTATTTAAATGCGTGAACCTCTTGATATTAAAGCTATTGATATTGAGCGTCGGTTTAGTGGTGTTCATCGCCTGTATGGCGAAGCTAGTTTGGCGAAATTGCAGTCATCACATGTGGTCGTGATTGGCATTGGCGGCGTGGGTTCTTGGGCAGCTGAAGCTTTGGCGCGGAATGCGGTAGGAATGATCACGTTGATTGATTTAGATAATATTGCAGAGTCAAATGTAAACCGCCAAATTCATGCTATTGATGCTAATTTTGGCAAAGCTAAAGTCACCGCCATGCAAGAAAGGATACATGAAATCAATCCCCGCTGTAGCGTCCATGAAATCGAAGACTTTGTGACAGCCGATAACATCAATGCGATATTAGACTTTGATTGCGATGTGATATTAGATTGCACAGATTCTACTTATGCCAAAATGGCTTTGGCGATTTATTGCAGGGATAAACAACGACCATTAATGATGTCTGGTAGCGCAGGTGGGCGGCTGGATCCGACGCGGGTTAAGGTGACAGATTTGTCTGCAGCTTTTGGCGACATGTTGTTATCTAAAGTGCGTAAGCAATTACGGCAGTCACATAATTTCCCTAAAGCTCCGGACATGAGCAAGCGGCCGCTTAAAAAACCAAAGAAATTTGGCGTGCAATGTGTGTACTCGGATGAGTTGGTCACGACACCAGCTGAGGCTCGTGATGTCAGTGGTAATACAAGTATTAGCGGTTTGAATTGTGCTGGCTTTGGCTCTAGCGTCACAGTCACTGCTTCGATGGGGTTTGCGATTGCCCAGTTAGCACTGAATAGCCTGAGTAAGGCTACGGACTAATTTCAGTTTCGTATTCTGGGAAGTGACGGCCAATCACACTTAAATCAAACCGCCTCAATATACTGGTATTTGATTCTCTGGCCAGTAAGAATTCAAACGATTTTTCAATCAATACTGCCGTTGCCAATTCGTCATGACAAAGACTGCTCGCATAAGCCGAGTCAACCGTGACCTCATGCTCTGTTGTGCTATTCGTGACGACAGTGACTTGAAAATATTGTGTATTCATTTCTTTCACGGTAATGGTGGCAATAACTCTCTCAATGTAAAGTCCTGCAATTTTATGTGCTGAGCGCTTGAAATTTCAACTTTTAACCCAAGCTGTAAAGAATGCCTTATTAGGCAGGAATAGTTTACCGCATTAACCGCATGAAAAAAAAAGGAAAAAAGATGGCTACTAAAAAATCAGAAAAGATGGAATTTAAAGCAGAGGTCAAACAGTTATTGCACCTCATGATTCACTCTTTGTATTCAAACAAAGAAATCGTATTGCGTGAGTTGATTTCAAACGCATCTGATGCAGCAGATAAGCTACGTTTTGAAGCGCTAGCTGATGGTGCTTTGTACGAAGATGATAGCGATTTAAACATCCGCGTGGCATTTGATAAAGACGCACGTACGGTCACCATTTCTGATAATGGTATTGGTATGTCACGTGAAGAGGTGGTGAGCAATATTGGTACGATTGCTAAGTCTGGTACAAAAGACTTTATGACAGCGTTATCTGGCGACCAAGTAAAAGACGCTAATTTGATTGGTCAGTTTGGTGTTGGTTTTTACTCTGCGTTTATCATCGCTGAAAAAGTGACTTTAGTGACGCGGCGTGCAGGTAGCAAACAAGGCGTTCAATGGACGTCAGCAGGTGAAGGTGACTTCATGCTTGATGCGGTAGAAAAAGCAGGTCGTGGTACTGACGTTATTTTGCATTTACGTAAAGATGAAGACGAGTTCCTCAACGATTGGAAGCTAAAATCTATCGTTCGCAAATATTCAGACCATATTACGCTACCGATTCTGATGAAAAAATCAGAGTGGAAAGAAGCTGAAGAAGAGGGCAAGCCGGGCGAAATGGTGGTGACGAATGAAGATGAAGCCGTTAACCAAGCCTCAGCCCTATGGGCACGTGGCAAACAAGATATTACAGAAGAAGAGTATCAAGCGTTCTATAAACATTTAGCGCATGATATGGAGAACCCGCTGACTTACACGCATAACCGCGTAGAAGGAAATCAAGAATATATCTCGTTATTGTATGTGCCATCAAAAGCACCATTCGATTTGTATGACCGTGACCGTAGTAACGGTATTAAGCTTTACGTGAAACGTGTCTTTATTATGGAAGACGCTGAAAAGTTGATACCACAATACTTACGCTTCATTCGCGGTGTGATTGATAGTGCTGATTTACCATTAAATGTATCGCGCGAAATTTTGCAAGATAGCCGTGATGTTGATGCGATTAAAAAAGGTTCTGTGAATAAGGTCCTAGGCTTACTCGCTGATTTAGCTAAAAACAAACCAGAAGAATACAAAACATTCTGGACTGAGTTTGGTCGCGTCATCAAAGAAGGTCCAGGTGAAGACGCACCTAATAAAGAGAAAATTGCAGGCTTGCTAAGGTTTGCTTCTACACATAACGACAATGACACCCAAGACGTTGGGTTTGCTGATTACGTTGGGCGTATGAAAGAAGAGCAAGAAGCGATTTACTATATTACTGCGGATACGTTTGCAGCAGCACAACATTCACCGCATCTAGAAATATTCCGCAAAAAAGGCATCGAAGTATTATTAATGTCTGACAAAGTGGACGAGTGGATGCTCGGCGGCATAAGTGAATTTGAAGGTAAGAAATTGCAATCAATCGCTAAAGGTGACTTGGACCTAGGGAAGTTAGAAGACGAATCTGAAAAAGAAGCACAAAAGAAAGTCGAAGAAGATTCAAAAGACTTAATCGAACGTATTCGAAAAACATTAGGTGATGAGGTCAAAGAAGTGCGTGTAACGCATCGCTTAACAGACTCGCCAGCTTGTTTGGTGGTTGGTGATAATGATGTGTCTGGCAACTTAGCGCGCATGCTGAAAGCCGCTGGACAAAATGCGCCAGAATCTAAGCCAGTGTTGGAAGTGAACCCAGATCATCGATTGGTGGCAAAACTAAAATCTGAAAAAGATGGTGCTAAGTTTAATGACTATACGCGCGTCTTGTTTGACCAAGCATTACTCGCAGAAGGTGGTCAGTTAGATGACCCTGCTAGCTTTGTACGACGTGTGAATGCGCTATTGGTTTAGTTATTAAATACAGGTTGCAAAAAAGTCTTTGTTTAACATCAAAGGCTTTTTCTTCGACATGTCATATAATGGAGTTGTAATTAATTTAGTATTAAATTCATCGCATAAAGACCCGGTTGGACAGGCGAGGAGCATCCTGAAAAAAGTGTTTAGCGCTATCAGAAAATAATTCTCAATATTATTTAAAAGGTATTTGAAAGCTCTAAGTCATTCATGGCTTAGAGCTTTTTATATTTGTAGTGATTTTCAGCCCATTACAGACATTATAAAAGTGAAGTAGGCATTGACAGGTAGAACTGAAGCTTGCTATAGTCACACCTCTCGGCGACACATATGTATTTATGATGTGTTGACGAATCGGACGCGGGGTGGAGCAGTCTGGCAGCTCGTCGGGCTCATAACCCGAAGGTCACAGGTTCAAATCCTGTCCCCGCAACCAAGAAGTATTGCTTATTTTTTCGAGGGTAAGTCATGGTGTAAATACAGCGTTAAGAATTACTTTTAAGAAACTTTAAATTAACTCTTGACTGGCTCCAAAAGCCCTGTACAATGCGCACCTCGTTAACGCAAAGCGTGCAACGATTAAGCCG
>Ga0307998_1001555_pt1 | contig 12307 bp, 9 predicted proteins | sample Davwhametageno37_FD_203147 | JGI IMG/M metagenome (GOLD analysis project Ga0307998, IMG submission 203147) | Marine microbial communities from Davis Island wharf, Antarctic Ocean - #37 | ecosystem: Environmental > Aquatic > Marine > Unclassified | place: Antarctic Ocean: Davis Island wharf...
CGTTCTTTTTTTAGGGTTGTTCGTCATTAACTTCATTTTAGAAACACCCAAATCTCTTAATATCTGAGCACCAATTCCGTAATCGCGATTGTCCATGTTGAAACCTAATTTCAAGTTGGCATCTACCGTATCGTAACCTTCCTCTTGTAGTTTGTAAGCTTTTAATTTATTCAATAATCCTATTCCACGGCCCTCTTGATTCATATATACAATTACACCCTTTCCAGCTGCCTCAATTGCTCGCATCGCCTCTTGTAATTGCGTTCCACAATCACATCTACAAGAACCAAAAATGTCTCCGGTCATGCAGGAGGAGTGAACTCTAACTAACACAGGTTCGTCTTTTTCCCATTCACCTTTCGTCAAAGCCAGCTGCTCTTCGCCAGTTGTAGTTTGAGTATAATGTACCAAGTTAAAATCACCATGCTCAGTAGGTAGTTTTATCTCTATTTCTCTTGTTACTAAGGTTTCATGCTTAATTCTATAGGCAATTAAATCTTTAATAGTAACTAATTTTAAATCATGGATTTTAGCAATTTTTATTAAATCCGGAAGACGAGCCATAGTGCCATCTTCGTTCATGATTTCTACAATAACTCCTGCAGGCTGCATTCCTGCTAGTCTAGCAAAATCAATGGCTGCCTCCGTATGTCCTGCTCTTCTTAAAACTCCACCTTTTTTTGCCCGTAGTGGGAAAATGTGTCCCGGTTTACCTAACTCTTCCGGTCTTGTTTCTGGTTTTACCAAAGCTAAAACCGTTTTTGAACGATCACTTGCAGAAATACCTGTAGAAGTTCCATAACCTATTAAGTCTATAGAAACAGTAAATGGTGTCTCGTAAGCTGCAGTATTTTGGTCTACCATTAAATTTAAGCCTAGCTCATCGCATCGCTCTTCAACTAATGGCGCACAAATTAAACCACGGCCATGAGTAGCCATAAAGTTAATTACTTGTGGATTAACTTTTTCTGCTGCAATTAAAAAGTCCCCTTCGTTCTCTCGATCCTCATCATCAACAACGATAATTATTTCTCCGTTTTTGATTGCCTCAATTGCCTCTTCAATGGTATTCAAATCCATGGTTGATAATTTTATACAAAGGTAAACCGATGAAAGAGATTTAAGTTGTCTTAAAGCAATTAAATTTCGAAACAAAAAGACTAAAAGCATCTATTTAATCACATCTGACTCTCCATGTCTCGTATGGAGCCTTTAGGGTTACTTTTTGTGTTTCAATAACTATACTTGCAAGTGTAAAATAATTTCGTATTTAATTTTCTGCAATCGGTTTTCTTTTTTTCATTGCTCTTAAATTAATCCCTCCAACCAACGGTAAATAAATAAAATCGGCCGCTTTTTTTAATTGTAATAAATTAATTATGATTTATTTCGCATAGCGAAATGCATTAATGATACCTTTTTTACAGGAATAAACAACGAGTTTATTTGAGAGTATGGTTTTTATTTATTTAATGATTAGTACTGTGCTCGCGTAATTTAATGTAACAGGCAGGTTTCTGAACGTGAATTCTTTAAAGGAAATCAATTTTTTACTACTGCGAGCAAAGTTATTTGCTAGTTAAACTATCTGCTTTTAGTTCGTTTTTAATGTTAGATAATTCCGCACTAACATTTAGTAATTGAGCTTCTGTGGCTTCTTGTTTGATATTCATCTGCTCAATCTCTTTTTTTAAATCTTCTTGTTCTTCATGAAATTCTATTTTAGTTCTATCTTCACAAGCCATTAGACTTAAAAACACGATAGAGGCAAATGCTATTTTTAAAGATTTCATGTGGCTTAGTTTAAAAGTTGTTTCAGTCGTTTTTCTGTTTCTATATTTTCCTCTAAAGATACTGATTTTTCAATCTGTTTCTTTTCCTTTGAATTTAAGTGCCAGCTAAGTGAGATGTATTCGTCCTCGCTCTTGTTTAAATTGTACTCCAATAATTCTACTTTTCCTGAATAACTTTCTCGTAAAAAGTACAACAACTCTTCATTGCTATATTTTTGAACGTCAAACCAATTTCCGTATAAACTACCAAAAGGACTTAGGAGTTCGCTTACAATGCTTTGCGACTTATTTTTAGGTTTGTCGCGTTTATCTAAGCCGTCTTTAATCTGTAAAATAACAATTCCTGAAGTGTTTTTTTCAAACCAATCTTTCAGTTGGTTGATGTAGTTTATTGTTGTGTTCATACCATAATTGTCTTTTAATCCCGCATCAAAAACTTCAACTTTAGGTTCAGTAGGTAGACTTACAGAAGGTAAAACATAGGGGAACGAGGCATTCATTCTCAATACCGTAACGTAATTTATTTGGTCTGGATCGTTTAGGGCAAAAAAGCTTTGGTAATCAATATTTTCGTTGTTGGTGGTACATAAAAATCGAAGTGGAAAATTTGAGATTAATAATCTCCTACTATCGTTAATAATTGAAGGTGTAACGATCAACGATGGAACTTTTGCTTCTAATTCATCCGATCGATAAGCTCCTAATGTTTTGTTTAAAATAGAGTCGGTATTCTGGTGTAATTGTTTTTCGAAAATATATCCACGGTCTTTCCAGTGTTTTTCTCCATTCTGTTCAAATTTGTGACTTCGAATTAAGGCATCGCTTACTGCTAGGGTGAAAATTATAGGGTTTAAAATATCTTTTCCCATATTCATCGCCTTTTCTTCAGTCGGTATGTTTTGACTGTACAACTCTCTGAAATAGGCCAAGCCGATCATTCCTCCTGATGAACCTGTTCCCATGTTCATATGTCGCATTAATTCTCCGTTGGTCTCTTTATTTAAATGATGCATGGCTAAAAATGACCACATGGCAGCTCTCGATCCACCGCCACTGGTAGCAATAAATAAGGCTTTTGGCGTTTCTTTCCCGGTTTGTAACTTCCAATTTTCAAGTCGTTTAATAGCTAATTTTAAATCAGCTTTAACATCTTCTTTAGCGGGAAATTGAAAACTTTTAGAATAGTCAACTTCTTCTTTATAACTCATTCCATAGGCTTTACTATCAAAGTACTCTGTGTCATTTTTTGTTAATTGATTTAATCCAAATAGAGTCACCAATATAATCACTAAAGTCCATCCTTTTGTCCAAGATCGAATCGCTGAACTAAGCATTAGTAATATGGTAAACAGTAAAATCACACTTGCTCCGGCAGGGATAATCAAGATGTAAAATTGGCGAAAAGCACCTAAGATTAAAAAAGAGCCTACAAGGGTTAGTTGAAATAAGGAAGCGTTGACGTGATTTTGGCGAAACACTTGGGATAGCATTTTTTTATCATAATGAGCAGAGGGTCTTGTAGCCTTTAAGCGCAGTTTAGCATTTAAATAACTATCCACTCTCCATGTCTTACCTTCGTTATTCTCGAACCATGATTTGTTCTTTTTCTGTAGGATAGAGTTTGTAGGTCCATTCTCGCTTGCCCCTAAGGCCAATATCTTTGCAATGTCCTTCCCAAATAGTTTTTCAAAGTCTTTGTTAGTTGCTAAAAAATAGAAGGTAGAACTGATCGTAAAAAGAAGGTAACCTCCCAAAAATCCGAATAAACGAAATATTATTTCAGTTTGACTGAACGACTCATTATAAGATAGGAATTGATGCGCTAAATATAAATAGGACCCAACGAAAATAGATGGAATAAGCGAGTTATTGAGAGAATATTTAAAGAAGGGTTTTGAGAGTGTTGCTAAAAATGGAAACCTAGATCCATCCATTATATAACTCGACAAATTAAAGGCAACAACAAATGTCCCAATAGCAAAGCCGACTATAAAGTAACTGGCGAAACTGAGTTCTCCTAAATATTCAGGAGCAAGAAATAAATAGGGGATACCGTATTTTAAACCCATCTTTCCAAAAATGGCCATGAAAAGCATCAGCCAAAAAAATAGCAGTTGTTGATTTTTTTTAATGTGAACTAATACCAGCTGAATAGGGAAGAAGTAAATCAGCTTAACAAGAAAAGAAGAATGTGATTTACTCATGAGCGAAAATTATGCATTCATAACATATTCTAGTATACGTTTATCTGGTTCAAAAGGTGACAAGTCCGCCAACCCTAATTGATCAATAGCTGTTTGAATATACTTTTCTTCAGTGAGTGTTTTATTTTTAGAATAAGTTAGACCTGTTTTAAGCAGTGCCGCTTTTGGTAATAAGCCAATTAGTTCTGAGCCAGTCACCTCAACGTTGTATTGCGCTGCAAGTTTCTTCGTTGTTTCAAAAACTTCGTACAAGCTGGTTGTATTGTAGTCTACTAAATTGATAGAAACTTGGGCAATATTAAAATCTTTAATGTACCAACCTATTGCTTTTACCTTTTTCAATTTGCCTGAATTGTAAATGGTTTTGCCATTTTCTTTTCCAATTGGCCGACCTAATTCTCTTAAACTGTATGCTATTTCTTGTGCTTTTTTAGCATCTGTGGTGTTCAAATTAATGTTGTACGCCACTAAAAAGTTACGAACTCCCATTACTGTTCCGCCGGCTTTTGCATTAAATGTCCCAAAATCAGGGAGCCATTTTTTTGATTCTCTTCTCTTTTCTAATTGCTCATAGTTTCCGATCCTGTGATTGGCCAAATTCCTTCTAGCGTTGGTTGAGGCACATTCCTCATAAAGGTAAATTGGTAGATTTAATTTCTCAGAAATTATTTTTGCAAAACCATTTACTTTAGGCACTAATTCTTCCATGCTAATTCCGGAAATAGGCACAAAAGGACATACGTCACAAGCACCAATTCTCGGATGCTCTCCGTCTTGAGAGCGCATGTCAATTTTTTCTGTTGCAACTTGAATCGCTTTGTAGGTAGCTTCAAAAACTGCATCAACTTCGCCTATGTAAGTAAAAACAGTTCTGTTTGCAGCTACCCCTGAATCTTGATGTAGCAATTTAACTCCTTCGACTGATTGTATTGCAGAAGTAATTTCGGTTAATACTTCTCTGTTCGAACCTTCAGAGAAGTTTGGTATACACTCTATTAGTTTTTTTTTTTTCAATTTTTCAGTATGATATTTTAATTATGTGCTCCTTAAATTTCGCTAATTCTCTTGGAGTAATTTGTTATACTCTCATATAAGAAGAAGCCATACCGACCACAAGGATTTGTTGTACCAAGCGGAAGGATTTCTCATTTCGACTGCAAGGATTTGTCATACTGGGCGGAGTCGAAGTAGTAAAATTCAATTTTCTACACTTTTTGCTTTAATAAAATCACTTACCAAGTAACTTAACATTTTTCCCACCTGTTGTTCAGACCCCTCAACTAACGAAGGCGCTGCCTCGGGCAAATGCAAATATTTGGCATTTGTTAAACGGCCAGCATTGTGAATATATTGCCGAGCTTGCAAAGAAGAGATTCCACTTGGTGTTTGCGCTGATGATGGGAAGTTTTCAATCGCATCGCAATCTAACTCAACGCCAAATGGTTCAGCGCCTACAAAAGTCAAACTAATGTCTACAGCATCCAAGTAATCAATCTCTTCTCGCAGAAATATCGCTTCATAGGTAGAAAAATCTATCAAATCTTGCTCCATTCGGTTTATCATTTCTTGAGAGTTATAGTTTTCATGTAAACCAACAATCGAATATTTATCTAAAAAACCTCTCTGTTTGGCATAAGAAAAACCATTTCCAGAATGACGTCCTTCTAAAGCTCTATAATCTGCATGTGGGTCTAGATTAATGCAGTTTACAGACTGACCTAATGCTGTTGAAGTTCCTTTTAATAGACCGTAGCAGTTATTGTGTCCGCCGCCAATTAAGATAGGTGTTTTACCAGCTTTTACAATACGCTCTATTAAGGCAGAAACAGATTCATCTATAACACTTACGACTTCTCGTAAACGTTTTAAGCTGCCATGCTCATATCCATCCAGAGTTGTAAAATCGAAAACACCAAGAAGTAGGATGTCTGATCCTTTCAATTGATTTGTATCTTGTATGTTGATGAACTTTGTTAGAAAAGATTTCCACGCAGATTCTGATCCTCCTCTTCCGCAATTAGCTCTTGGGCCAACATCTTCAGGTATTCCAAGAACTACAAATTGGGCAGGGCAGGACTCTAAAGATTCATTAGGAAAATTACTTCCTGCAAACATCGTTTCGCCAATTTTTTTCTCGTAGTCCCTAACAGAACAGATTTTTAAAATTTCTTTTGCTTGAAATAAATTGAGTTTGCTACTAGAATTCTTTTCCATTTATAATTACTTTATGAATAGCATCTTTTCCAAATGAGTAAGGGATGTAAGCAGCAGAATTAATTGGTTTAGTAATAATTAAGTTTGCCTTTTTGCCTTTAGAAATACTGCCAAAATTTTTCTCCAACTCCATGGCAAAAGCGCCATTTATAGTTGCGGCATTAATCGCTTCTTCTGGTGTCATTTTTAATTTTACGCAAGCTAAAGAAACAACAAAATTCATATTTCCTGAAGGGGATGAACCTGGATTGTAATCTGAAGCTAAAGCAATGGCAACACCTGAATCAATCAACTCTCTGCCAGGCTGATAAGGATCGCTTAAAAAGAATGGTGCAGAGGGCAGGAGTGTAGCAATTGTATCTGAGTTCTTTAAACACTCGATTTCTGCAGCGTTGACCACTTCTAAGTGGTCAACCGACAAGGCATTGTTTTCCACACACAATTCAATTCCGCCCATGCAGTTAAACTGATTGGTGTGAATTTTAGCTTTCAACCCATATTTAGCTCCTGCTTTGATAATTTGCTCAGTATCTGAAACTGAAAAAGCAACTTTCTCGCAAAATGCATCAATATAATCTGCTAACCCTTCTTTAGCAATTTGCGGCAACATTTCATTTATAATTAAATCAATATAGCCTTGGTGATTATTTTTGTATTCAGCAGGATAGGAGTGTGCTCCTAAAAAGTTGGCTTTTATCGGAATCGGGCTTTTCTCCTTTAAACGCTTAACTACTCGTAGCATTTTTAGTTCACCATCTAATGAAAGGCCATACCCACTTTTAATTTCAATAGCACCAGTTCCCATTTTCATTACTTCATTCAGTCGCTGCCAAGCTGAATCAAATAAGTCATCTTCTGAAGTGTTTTGCAGCTTTTTAGCGGAGTTTAAAATTCCCCCACCGGCTTGTGCAATTTCTTGATAGCTTTTACCCTTTAAGCGCATCTCAAATTCTTCTTCCCTGCTCGTTGCAAATACTAAATGGGTGTGTGAATCGCACCAAGTGGGCAATACCATTTTTCCCGATGCATCTGTCATTTCGCCGTCATATCGGGGACAAGTATCCATGCTCCCATAGTCTTTGATTGTGTCATTTTCAATCAGCAACCAAGCATTTTCAATGGAAGCTAGACTAGATAATTTGCTACCTCGCAATGCTTTTGATGGTGCGGTGGTTTGTAGAAGTGCTTTGATGTTTTTTATTAGCATGTATTAAGTTGTCTTTGTTCAAATTTACAAAATGGAACATAAAAAAAGCCACGTTCAAGTGGCTTTAACTTTAAGCGATGTTGGTGTAAACTGCTTGAACATCATCATTGTCTTCCAACTTGTCTAGCATTTTATCAATGTCTTTCATCTGTTCGTCGTCGAACTCAACTGGCGAAGTAGGGAAACGTTGTAAGTCTGCTTTTGTTATTTCTATCCCTTTTTCTTCAAAGGCAGAAGTTAAGGTTCCAAAATCTGTCCAAGCTGCATAAGCATAGGCAGTTTCGTCATCTACTTCAATTTCTTCTAAGCCGGAATCTATCAATTCTAATTCCAAATCTTCTGGTTCTACACCTTCTGTTATTGCAAATTCTATAACAGCTTTTCTAGTAAACATGTACTCTAAAGAACCAGTTGGTACAGTGGCTCCGCCTGCTTTACTAAAGTAAGATTTTACATCAGCAACTGTTCTTGTTGTGTTATCAGTAGCACATTCCACAAATACCTGAACACCATGAGGACCTTTGCCTTCGTAATTCACTTCTTCAAAGGCTGCAAGATCTTTTGCTTCAGCTCGTTTAATCGCATTTTCAATGTTTTCTTTAGGCATGTTTTCGCCCTTAGCATTCTGAATAGCAGTTCTTAAAGTTGCATTAACTTCGGGGTCCATTCCGCCGTCCTTAGCTGCCAAGGTAATTTTCTTAGCCAACTTTGGAAATACTTTCGACATTTTGTCCCATCGTTTTTCTTTTGCTGCTCGTCTGTATTCAAATGCTCTTCCCATAACCTTTAATTTTATAAATGTAAATTAACTCATTCTCTGATTAAACTGAAAATTTTTTAATGAAACGCAAGGAGATTTGATAAGAATGAAATGGAACTAAGTTTAGTACCACAAATAATGAGTGACAAAAAATTAGAAGAGTAACGAAAGCTTAATATATTTTTATTAATTAATTAATTTTATTGAATGAAGAAGAGAAAACTATTGGGGGCATTGCTATTAGTATGGTTTTCATTTAATGGGTTCTCTCAAGAGCAATTGGATTCTACAAGTAAAACTCGACTAATTAAGGTTTCAACTGTGGGCACAGGCATTTATATAGGAGGGCTCTCTTATCTGTCCCTGGTTTGGTATAAAGATGCTGAGAGAGTTCCGTTTAATTTTTACAACGATAATAAAGGGTACCTCCAAATGGATAAATTGGGTCATGCATACGCTGCTTATTATCAAAGTTTAGGCGCGTACAAGGCTCTAAAATGGGCCGGTTTGTCAGAGAAAAAAGCTATTTTGTATGGTGGTCCTGTTGGTTTGTTGTTTCAAACACCAATAGAGATTTTTGATGGGATTTATGAAGGTTGGGGCTTTTCTTGGGGTGATATGGAAGCAAATGCTTTTGGGTCGGCTTTATTTACATCGCAACAATTAATTTGGAACGAGCAACGCATTCGAATGAAGTTCTCTTATTCGCCAAGTCCATATCCCAAATATCATCATGCATTGGGCGATAATGAATTAGAAAGTTTTTTTTTAGATTATAACGCTCATACATACTGGTTGTCAGCTAATATCTCAGATTTTAATTCAAAGCAAGAAAGATTTAAGTGGCTTAATGTAGCTTTTGGTTACAGTGCAAACGGTATGATCAAAGAATTTGAAAACCCTCAATTTTATCGGGGAGAAACGTTTCCGGAATTAGACCGTTATAGACAATATTTGATATCACTAGATGTCGATTTCTCTAAAATTAAAACAAATAGAAAAGGATTGAGATTTCTGTTTGGAGCATTAAATTGTATTAAAATTCCTTTCCCTGCTTTAGAATACAACCAAATTCAAGGATTCAAATTCAATTCTATTTATTTTTAAAGTTTCTGAGGATTCAAACCGCTCCAAAACGTTATTTTTGTTACCATGGCAGGAAACACCTTTGGTCAAGTTTTTCAGGTAACAACTTTTGGAGAGTCGCACGGCATTGCTATTGGGGGAATTATTGATGGTTGCCCTGCTGGATTAAAATTAGACGTTGATTTCATTCAAACAGAGTTAGACCGTCGAAAGCCCGGTCAGTCAAAATTAACGACTCAGCGAAAAGAAGATGATCAAGTAGCATTTTTGTCTGGGATATTTGAAGGAAAGACAACGGGAACTCCCATTGGCTTTCAAATCAAAAACAAAGACCAAAAATCGAAAGATTACGGTCACATTCAGGATAAGTTTCGTCCATCGCATGCAGATTACACGTACGAGATGAAATACGGAAACCGAGATTACAGAGGTGGTGGAAGGTCTTCGGCAAGAGAGACGGCTTGCAGGGTTGTAGCAGGAGCAATTGCTCAGTTAATATTGAGACATCATGGAGTAGAAATTCATTCTTATGTTCAGCAAGTTGGAAGTTTAATTTTACTTAAAGAGTTTGATGACATTGATTTTTCAAAAACATTTAAAAATGATGTTCGCTGTCCAGATTTAGAGATGGCTGAAAAAATGTCGGACTTCATTTTAAAAATTAAGAAAGAAGGTGACACTGTTGGAGGGGCTATTCAAACAATAGTGAAAAATTGTCCTGTTGGGCTTGGAGAGCCGGTTTTCGATAAATTACACGCGGATTTAGGAAAAGCGATGTTGAGCATAAATGCAGTTAAAGGTTTTGAATACGGTTCGGGCTTTTGCGCTCCGGAAATGAGAGGATCTCAACACAATGATGAATTCGTAAAAACGGAAGAAGGAATTCGCACCAAAACAAATTACTCAGGCGGTATTCAAGGGGGGATTTCAAATGGCGAAGAAATTTATTTTCGAACAGCATTTAAACCAGTTGCAACCATAATGAAAAACCAAGCGAGTATTGATTCGCACGATAAAGAAACAGAGGTAACAGGAAAAGGAAGACACGATGCCTGCGTCGTTCCGAGAGCGGTGCCGATTGTTACGGCTATGACTGCTTTGGTTTTGGTGGATCATTTGTTGAGAAGTTCTGTTTCACAATTAAATAACAACGGAATAAACTAATTCATCAATTAATTATTTGTTAGCCACAAAATCATTGATTTATTGTAACATTGACTTTTTGATATATTCTAACCTATGAAGAAACTAGCATTACATTGGCAAATAATTATTGGACTTGTTCTAGGACTCATTTATGGATTAATTGCTGCAAACGCAGGTTGGCAAGAATTTACTTCGGACTGGATTGCTCCGTGGGGTAAAATGTTCATAAATATGTTGAAAATGATTGCAGTACCTTTGGTACTAATTTCATTAATTAATGGTATTTCCGGCTTGAAGGATGTCTCTCAATTGTCTTCTATGGGAGGGAAAACAATTGGAATCTACATTGCTACAACCGTCATGGCAATTACCATTGGCTTGGTCATGGTGAACTTAATAAAGCCTGGAGATTCCTTCTCCGATGAGATAAAGCAGCAATTGGTGAGTCAGAATGTAGAAGAAGCGCAGTCAGCAGAAGAGAAAGCAATGACACAGAAGAACTCAGGTCCTTTACAGTTTTTAGTAGACATGGTTCCAGATAACATATTTCTTGCTGCGGGGAACAATAGAAACATGTTGCAAGTTATTTTCTTTGCTTTAATGTTTGGTATTGCTTTAATTATAGCACCAAATCAATCCAAAGTAGAACCCATAAAAAAGTTTTTCGACGGGGCCAATGAGGTTATACTAAAGATGGTTGATATCATCATGTATTTTGCTCCAATTGGGGTTTTTGCATTGTTAGGAAATATTATGGTAGAACTAGCAGGCGATGACCCTGCTGCTGCAATGGAGATTTTGAAAGGATTAGGGGTGTATTCACTTACGGTAGTTATTAGTTTAGCAATTATGGTATTTGTAATGTATCCTATGATTTTAAAATTTTTAGCAGGCTATTCGTACAAGCGTTTTTTTCAAGGAATTGCTCCAGCTCAGTTATTGGCATTTTCTACCAGTTCGTCGGCGGCAACTCTCCCACTAACTATGGAGCGTTGTGAAGAAAAATTAGGAGTTTCCAACAAAGTAGCCTCATTTGTTTTGCCGCTTGGTGCTACCATTAATATGGACGGCACAAGTTGTTATCAAGCGGTAGCTGCTGTTTTTATTGCCCAGGTTTATGGCATGGATTTGGGACTCTCGGAGCAACTAACCATCGTTTTAACTGCAACATTAGCTTCTATTGGCTCGGCAGCAGTTCCTGGTGCGGGAATAATTATGTTGGCCATTGTGCTTGGAGCTGTGGGCATACCGCTAGAAGGAATTAGTTTAATATTTGCTGTTGACCGAATTTTAGATATGTGCAGAACTGTCGTAAACGTTACTGGTGATGCCACAGTAGCCACTATTGTTGCTAAAACAGAAAATGAATTAATTCCGCTTCCAATAGTACGTTAATAGACCATTTAACCAATTGAAATGAAAGAGAAAAAAAATAAAGTATTTAAAAATATTCTTAGTAGCATAAGCATCCTTCTGTTGCTGATAATAGGAACGCTGATTGCATTGCCGTTTATATTTAAGGACGATATCGTAAAAATGGTGAAAGTGGAAGCCAATAAATCGGTGAATGCTAAAATTGACTTTGGGAATTTTAGTTTAAGTCTAATTAAAAGTTTTCCTGATTTTTATTTTTCTATTGAAGAAATAAAAATAGCTGGGCTAGCAGAATTTGAAGGCGTTCAATTGGCTACTATTAAAGAAATTGATCTTGTAGTTGACGTTATGTCGGTGATTAATGGAGAGTCAATCAACATAAAGCGAATTTCAATCGTCGAACCTATCATTAACACTGTAGTTCTTGCAAATGGTAAAGCAAATTATGACATTGCCAAAGCAGATTCAACTGCAGTTAAACAAGCAGCAGACACAACTTCTTCAGCACCGTTTAAAATGGAAT
>Ga0307998_1001558_pt1 | contig 12301 bp, 10 predicted proteins | sample Davwhametageno37_FD_203147 | JGI IMG/M metagenome (GOLD analysis project Ga0307998, IMG submission 203147) | Marine microbial communities from Davis Island wharf, Antarctic Ocean - #37 | ecosystem: Environmental > Aquatic > Marine > Unclassified | place: Antarctic Ocean: Davis Island wharf...
TAGCAATATCGATATTAGATAAACCTGTTTGAAACGACAAGAACTGACCAGCTGAAGGAGTTACTAAGTAACGGTAATCTAACATTGGAAATGCTGAAGTTCCAAATATCCCGGAACCTGCTCTCATTTCAATATTAAGCGTATTGGCAGATTGTTGTTGAATTTGAACTCCAGGAATATTTATTAAAGTACGAATAGGGTCAACAGGGTCTGCAGAATTTTTTATGTCTTTTGCTGTTATAATAGAAACCGAAGCCGGTGCATCTTGCACTTTCTGAGGTCTTCTTGAAGCAGAAACAACAATTTCATCCAAGTTTTCTCCCGGGCTCAATGAAATAGATAACACTTGATCCGCAGAAGTTACTTCTACAGATTGAGGTGCAAAACCGATTGAACTAATTTCAACAGTAAAAGGGAGTGCTTGATTTGAACTGAAACTAAAGTTACCATCGAAATCTGAATTTGTTCCTTCAGAAGTTCCTTGAACGATTAGATTCACCCCTGGTATGGGTTCATTTGTATCTGCATCACTTACAGTACCACTAACAGTGGTTTGAGCTAGAAGCAGATTAATGCAAAACAGCCCAAGAACCGTGAGTGCAGTTGTTAATTTGTTTTTTTTCATAATTGTTTGTTTAAAATTATTACTGGTTAACAGAGTCATTGGATAAACTAAGGATTTGGCGAGATATGGGGGTCAAGCAGTAGTTTGGAAAATATATTCCATACATGAAAGATAACAAGATTTTATGTTTAAGAAACATTTTAGAGACTTTTTTACATGTGATACCTACATTAAAGGAATCTAATTTTCGTAATTTAATACTGTTTTTGCAAGCAATATTTTTAGTTTTCGAAAATTATATTGGCTTCATCTTGATGCCAATTCATGTAATTCACCTCATATGCCTTATCTATTTTATTTCGTTTAATCTTCAGAGTTGGAGTCATTAACCCGTTTTCAACAGCCCACGCGTCTTTTACAAGAATAAGCGTCGATATCTTCTTGTATCCCGGCAGTTGTTCATTTACTTTTTCTAAATAGTCACTTAAATATTTTTGAAGCTCATCTTTGGGTTTTGCTAAACCAATTTCGGATAGCACTCCCAAGCAGATGGGTTTAGGTAATCCTAAGCCTGCAACACAAATTTGTTCAAATTCTAAAATATCACCAAAATAACCCTCAAGAACAAGCGGCTCAATGTATTTTCCTGTAGATGTTTTGAAAATGTCTTTTACACGTCCGGTTATGAATAAAAATCCGTCTGCATCTATATGCCCCTGATCTCCTGTGTGTAACCAACTTTCTTTTATTACCTCTGCAGTCAATTCTGGTTGCTTGTAGTATTCCTTCATCATAAAAGGGCCACGCATCAAAATCTCTGAGGTTTCTGAATCAATTTTCAATTCCACGCCAGGTTGTGCAAGTCCAACAGATCCGGGCTTGTCAATGATTCCATCTCCCAAATGTGTTGTTATGGCACAATTTTCTGTCATTCCATATCCATTGGTTATTGAAACGCCGATTTTTCGAAACCATGTGCGTTGTGATTCTTGAAGCGGAGCAGCACCTGAAACGATGGATCGCGCTTTGCTTAACCCCAAAGCCTTTTTAAACTTACGCTTCAATACCCATGACAAAACAGGAATCTTCAGAAGCTTTGAAAGTTTCTCTTGTGGAATTTTTGATAAAATTCCCATTTGAAATTTCGTCCAAATACGGGGTACAGCAAAGAATACTGTTGGCTGTGTTTCCTGTAGGTTTTTAGCAAACGTATCTAGGTTTTCTGCGAAAGATAAGGTTCCTCCAAAACGAAATACAGCATATTCAACTACCACACGTTCTGCTATATGATTTAGTGGTAAATAGGAAAAGAAGGTGTTGTTACCGTTGAAATCTATTTTAAGAGCATTGGTGTCTATGGTAAGTTCTGCAGTACTTTGATTGGCTAAATAATCGAGCACTACCCCTTTAGGATTTCCAGTAGTACCAGAAGTAAAAATAATGGTCCAAACGTCGCTTAGCTTGGGCTTGTGCGGTTCTTGTAACGGTTCATGTTTATTGATGAAATCGAACCATTGGTGCCCTTCTGTAATGTCTGAACAGCCTTTATATGTTGGAAATGAAATAATGGGCATCCCCTGAGGAACTCCAGCTTTCTGTTCCTCCCAGTCCTCAACTTTTCCTGCAAAAAGTAGGTCAACATCTCCGAATGTAAGCAAAGTATTGATCTCTCCAGAAGTTAGGTTTGGAAAAAAAGGGACACTGATGTACCCAGCCATAACAATTGCCAAATCTGCAATGATCCATTCCCTACAGTTTTTTGAGATTAATCCAATATGAGCGTTTTCTCGAAGTCCTAAAGAGCGCAGACCTGTTGCTAGCTTGCGAGCATATTGTCCTACCTCTCCCCAAGTATAAATTTCCCATTCGTCTCCAAAAGGTTGCTTTAAAAAGGGTTTGTCTCGAAATTTTTCTTCCCACTCATAAAATTTAAAATCAAATGTCTCTGGTGTATTCATGCTTAATCGTATTTGTTTTAGCTGTACAATACCTATGTGTCGTAATCTAACATCGGCGTACAAATAATAATGTTTTTTGTTAGGTTACTTTATCAACAGATAAGGTTTGGTTTGGTTCGCTAGAAAAGGGATTAGGCTGCTTAATGGCTTGTTTTATTTTATAAATTGTGATGTTAAATTTATGTAAATAAATACGAAAAATAACATAAATTAGCATTTTGCTTTACAATATTCGCAATAATTTGTAATCAGAATTCCGATTTTGCAAAGAAACAAACCCTGACAATAAGTAAATTTGTAAATCAAATAAAATCATTTACTAGGTGTAGTGGCCTTTATCAAATCACACAAACTAAATTCTAATTAATTATAAAAAGTAAATCAATGAGAGAAGCTTTAATAGTATCAACTGCGCGAACTCCGATCGGGAAGGCTTATAGAGGAGCCTATAACAACACCAATGCACCTACATTAGCTGCACTAGCAATAGAAGCCGCAGTTGCTCGGTCTGGAGCTTCTAAAGATCAAATTGATGATGTTATTATGGGAGCTGCTTTACAACAAGGTACTACTGGAGGTAATATTGGTCGTTTATCTGCTATGGCTGCTGGACTTCCTACTACCGTAAGCGGAATGAGTATTGATCGTCAATGTTCTTCTGGAATGATGGCTATAGCTACAGCTGCTAAGCAGATTATTTGTGATGGTATGGAAATCACAATTGGTGGAGGAATTGAATCGATTAGTTTGGTTCAAAATGAAAAAATGAATGTGAGTCGTATGGTCGATAAGGCTTTGGTGGCCAAGCAACCCAACATTTATATGCCCATGCTACAAACTGCTGAAGTTGTTGCAAGCCGTTATAATATTAGTAGAGAAGCACAAGATATCTATGCCCTGCAAAGTCAACAACGAACTGCTGCTGCACAAGAAGCTGGAAAGTTTGATGATGAAATAATCGAAACAACTACTTCAATGGGTGTTATGGATCGTGAAACAAAAGAAATAAGTTTTCAGGATATTACGCTCAATAAAGATCAAGGAAACAGACCAAGTACCGTAATCGAAGGGCTTTCTGGTTTGAATCCGGTGATAGAGAACGGTTATATCACTGCTGGGAATGCAAGTCAATTATCGGATGGTGCTTCTGCCTGTGTCTTAATGGAAGCGGCTACTGCTGCTAAACATGCTGTAACTCCACTAGGTATCTATAGAGGAATGGCCGTTGCTGGTTGCGAGCCAGATGAAATGGGGATTGGACCAATCTATGCTATCCCAAAATTATTAAAACAACACGGTTTAAAAATGTCGGATATCGGCTTGTGGGAACTGAACGAAGCTTTTGCTGTTCAAGTTTTATATTGTCAAGAATATTTAGGTATTCCTAACGAATTATTAAATGTAAACGGGGGCGCTATTTCAATAGGTCATCCGTATGGAATGTCTGGATCTCGTATGGTTGCTCATGCCCTTATCGAAGGGAAAAGAAGAGGAGCTAAGTATGTAGTATCTACCATGTGTGTTGGTGGTGGAATGGGTGCTGCAGGCTTGTTCGAAGTAATCTAAACGGATCTGTTGAACTAAAATTGAATCCATAAAAAAGGGGGCTAACTAGTTTAGCCCCCTTTTCTTATTTATAAATTATCTATACCTATTCGGTCCCCAAGTAATTCCTTTTTTCCTTTTTAAATAGTTCATTGAACGAAGCTACATCAGAATCAATAATCGTCTGATATTGTTTCATTGCCATTTTAACTGCAGCAGTTAACTCCTCTTTCACCGCTATGTCTTGATTAGTAGGAGGAAAGTCGTCAATTGTGAGCAGTCGGTTCAAATGACCTAGTTTATTAGTCAAACGAATTGGGAAGTTTAATGGATCTTGATTACTTCTGTTTTGTGTTTGATACAAGGTTTTTTCAACCTCTAGTAAATCGTCTTGAATTGTTTTGGCTTGATTAACAAGTTGAGTTGCTGTAGAATCTGTTTTGTTTTGTTGTGTAAAATCTTTTAGCTTGCTTCTGATTTCACGGATGTTCTTAATCGCTTTGTGGGCTTTATCTACGGTTTGATTTACATCATTTACGAAATCAAATTGTTTTTGCATATCGGCTACCGAAGATTCTGAACGTGGATCAGGGAGTATGGTGAAATCTTGCATGTGTTCCTTCCCATTAACAACCAAACGCACCTTGTATGAACCTGGAACTGCTTTTGCTCCAGAAAAAGAAGCGCTCCAAAAAATCATTCCATCTAACTTTTCAGCTCCATCGTAACGGGTGTTCCAAACAAATTCATTTCCACCAGCTTTTACTTCCAGTTTATTCTTTTTGTCTTTTGTGCTGTATGTTTTGATTACTGCTCCATCATTTAACTGGAATTGGAGTTCAACAGTATCTTTCTTTGCATCGTAATTTTTAAGGAAATAGTGAACAATAACGCCATTCGGAAGGTTTGTCCCAGCCGTTAACGAACTTTTTCCGCCACGCCCTTTGGTTCTGAAACTCTCTTTGGGTTTGAAGAGTAAGGTTTGTGCATTGCGATTATTCGGTTGTAACTGATGAAGCACAGTAAGGTCATCCAAAACCCAGAGGCTTCTCCCTTGTGTAGCCACAATGAGACTGTTGTTTTTGATTGTTAAATCGGTAATGGGTACAATCGGCAGGTTCTTTTGGAAGGAGGACCAAGAAGTACCATCGTCATAGGAAACATAGATTCCATTTTCAGTTCCAGCATACAGCATGCCTTTTCGGTTGGGATCTGCTCGGACAACTCGTGTAAAATCTTCCTTTGCAATACCACTGGTTATGGTTTTCCAAGTAGCACCATAGTCTGTAGTTTTGTATAGATAGGGTGTGTAATCTCCTAGTTTGTATCGTGTACCAGCAACATAACAAGTGCCAGGATCAAATGGTGAAGGTTCTACGCTATTGATCATAGTCCATTCTGGAAGTTGTTTTGGCGTAATATTGCTCCAGTTTTCACCTCCATCTTGTGTCAAATGAATCAAGCCATCGTCACTTCCAATCCAGAGTAGGCCCTCTTTGAGTGGAGATTCGTCAGCAGCAAAAATGGTACAGTAATATTCTACACTTGTATTGTCTTGTGTTATTGGGCCACCTGAAGTTTTTAGTTTTGTAGGATCATTACGCGTTAGATCTGGACTGATGATTTTCCATTCCTGTCCTTCACTTTCAGTAACATGCACTTGATTGGAAAACGTATACAGACGTTTTGGATTGTGCTTACTAAAGAGGATAGGGAAATTCCACTGAAAGCGATAACGCATTCCTTCTGCTCCATGCCCCATAGGGTTGTCTGGCCAAACATTAATTCCACGCACAGAGTTTTTTGCATGATTTACACGCGTTAAGAAACCGTCATAACTTCCACCATATACAATTTCGTTATTGGTTGGGTCAATAGCAATATGTGCAGATTCTCCACCGGCGGTCGATTCCCAATCCGACTCGTCTATATAACGTCCAGAACTACGGTGATTCACTCGAATGGTAGAGTTGTCTTGTTGTGCAACATATATTCTGTAAGGAAAAGCATTGTCTGTTGTTACCCGATAAAATTGTGCAGTTGGTTGGTTGTGATAAGTACTCCAAGTAGTTCCACCATCATAAGAAACTTGAGCTCCACCATCATCAGCAATAATCATGCGTTGATTGTCCTCTGGAGCAATCCATAGATCGTGATGATCACCATGAGGTGCATTGTGACTGCTGAATGTTTTTCCACCATCGGTAGATTTGTGGTAGGATACATTCATTACATAAACACCATCTTCATCTTGCGTATCTGCATAAATTTTAGTGTAATACCAAGCCCGTTGTCTTAGCGATCTACTTTCGTTTACATGGTTCCAGTTTTCACCGCCATCATCCGAACGATATACGCCTCCTTCTTCTTTATTTTCAACAATAGACCAAACACGATTTGCGTTTACTGGCGAAACGGTTACACCGATGATTCCTAAAGTTCCTTTTGCGTAACCTTTGTTTTTGCTTATTTCTTTCCAAGTTGCTCCACTGTCTGTACTTTTCCAAAGGGCAGATCCTTTGCCACCACTATTCAAACTATAAGGTGTTCTTTGGATGCGCCAAGTTGAAGCATATAAATGTCTAGGGTTCGATGGATCCATCACCAATTCGACTGCACCGGCTTGGGCGTCCGAAAAGAGAATTTTTTTCCAACTGATTCCACCATCAATACTCTTATAAACGCCACGATCGTTGTTGGGTTTATACAAATCTCCCAAAACTGCTGCATACACAATGTCTGGGTTTTGAGGATGGACTACCATACGCGGTATATGTCGCGAATTGGGTAATCCAGAGTAAGTCCAACTTGATCCAGCGTCTACACTTTTCCAGACACCTTTTCCAGAGGAAACGTTTCCGCGGACTGTAACTTCACCACCACCAACGTACAAAACATTGGGATCACTTGGAGCTACAGCTACCGATCCAATACTTCCTCCAAAATATCCATCGGAGATGTTGGCATAAGTTTCACCACCATCAGTAGTTTTCCATACACCACCACCAGTAGCTCCGAAATAAAAGACCTTGGGTTGGTTTGGCACACCGACTGCAGCGGCAGAACGCCCACCTCTGAAAGGACCTATGGATCGATATTGAACCGATTCGTGTAATTCAGGATTAATTTTTGTAGTATTTTGTTTTTTGGATCGTCTTGATTGTGCTGCTGTGTTTTGTGTTGTCAGTAAAAGAAAACAAGCCGTTAAAAGCGTAGGGAGTAAAGTTTTATAGTAGCGCATAAATTATTTTTTTTAAAATAGATATCCCAAGTTACAAAATATTAGGTCAAATAAAATTGTAACTTTATAATTCAAAAAAAAATAAATCATGAAACAGTTCAACAAATTATTGCTTCTCAGCTTGGCAATATTGGGTACACAAGGAATCCACTCCCAATCGAAATCAAAAATTAAAAAAGAAATCATAAAAACGGTTGATACGCATCAAGATGCAATGATCGAAGTAAGTGATGGCATATGGGAAGCTGCAGAAACATCCTTAATTGAATTTAAATCTTCAGAATACTTAATGACCTTTGCTGAAGAAAACGGTTTTACAGTAGAAAAAGGTGTTGCTGGAATTCCAACTGCTTTTACGGCAACCTACGGAACAGGTAAACCTGTTATTGGCATTCTTGGTGAGTATGATGCCAATGCCGGAATTTCTCAAAAAAGACAACCTACGCGAGAGTCACGTGTGCCAGGGGGAGCAGGTCACGGTTGTGGTCATAATCTTTTTGGAACGGCCAGCCTTGGTGCAGCTATAGCTATTAAAGAACAAATTGAAAAAGGAACTTTAAAAGGAACTGTTGTTTTTTATGGTACACCAGCAGAAGAAACTATTTTCGCAAAAGTATGGATGGCTCGTGCTGGTCTTTTTGATCAATTGGACGTTTGTATGGATTGGCATCCTGGAGATGAAATTGAAGCCGTTACTCAAAGCAGTAAGGCTTTAGTCGATTTTAGAGTGAAGTTTTATGGAAGTTCTTCACATGCGTCATCTGATCCATGGAATGGAAAAAGTGCTGTAGATGCTATGGAGTTGTACACAACTGGATTGAACTACTACAGAGAACACATCAAGCCAACAGCTCGTATTCATTATGATATTGAAAAAGCCGGTGATGTTGTGAATGTAGTTCCCGACTATGCACAAATTTGGACTCGTTTGCGTGAAAACGATCGACCCAACGTTGATGTTTTATATGAACGTGCTAAAAAGATAGCGGAAGGTGCAGCATTGATGGCAGGAGTTCGTCATGAAATTCAGTTGATATCTGGGATTTACGAAATTCAAGTCAACCGCACAGGTGCTGAGGTGATGCAGCGTAATATTGAAACCTTAGGTCCAATTGCATATACTACAGATGAAGTGCAATATGCCAATACCATATTAAAAGAAACAGGAAAACCACTTGAAGGCCTTGACGGGTTGGTTCATCCGTTGCGTCCATCGCTTCCTGCTCAAGGAGGCTCAACCGATGTGGGAGACGTAAGTCAATTGGTTCCTACTATTCGAATGAGCGCAACAGTTGCTTCAAAAGGAGGACCTTGGCACTCATGGGCAGTTGTTGCCTGTACAGGAATGTCAATCGGACACAAAGGTATGTTGTATGCTTCTAAGGCTTTGGGAATGACAATGGTTGATTTGTTTACAAACCCAAAATTAGTAGAACAGGTGAAAGAAGATTTCAAGAACAACAGAACCAATCCTTCTTACGAACCAAGAATTCCAGCTGGTCCACCACAATTAAACTAATTTTTATATGAATAAAGTTATATCTCTATTTCTGCTTCTGCCACTTTTGGCAATGGGACAGCACGTTCTCTCGCTTAAAGAGCGCGCAGTAGTAATCGATCAGATTCAAAAGGATCGTCTTGATAACCTGCTCCCTCAATTGATGGATGACAACGGAATTGATCTTTGGGTTTTGATTACCCGAGAATACAATGAAGATCCAGTAGTTAAAACGCTTTTACCTCCAACTTGGCTCAATGCTCGGCGACAAACCATTTTGGTTTTTTCAAAAAATAAAAACGCTGAAGGGATTACTTCAGCTGCGATAACCCGCTATCCGTTTGGGAAGTTAATTCCGTCGATATGGGATAAAGAAAAACAACCCAGTCAATGGCAAGCCTTAGCAGATTATATCATTTCAAAAGACCCTAAGAATATTGGAATCAACACTTCCAAGTCCTTTGCTTTAGCGGATGGTTTAGTCAAAACAGACTATGATGCACTGATAAATGTTTTGCCAGAAGCTTACAAAAGTAAAGTAGTTTCTGCAGAACAACTTGCGATCGGATGGATTGAATCGCGAACTGAAAGAGAAATGGAGCTTTACGAAGATCTTGTAGCAATAACCCATCAAATTATAGCCGAAGCATTCTCATCGAAAGTAATAACGCCCGGCGAAACCACTACCGACGATGTTGTTTGGTGGTTACGTGAAAAGGTTCTAAGCCTAGGTTTGGATACTTGGTTTCATCCTACAGTCGATGTCCAACGAGCCAATGATAGTGATTTATATGCCTTTGACAGCAAATCTAAATTTGATATCATACAACCTGGGGATTTGGTGCATTGCGATTTTGGGATCAGTTATTTATCTCTCAATACCGATTGCCAAGAACTCGCTTATGTTTTGAAACCCGAAGAAAAACAAGCTCCAGATTTCTTAGTTGATGCCTTGGCACAAGGAAATCGTGTTCAAGATATTTTTACAAATAATTTCAAAACTGGAGTTTCAGGAAATGTAATTTTAAAAAAATCATTAGAACAGGGGAGGGCAGAAGGACTTCGACCACAGATTTATACGCATCCTTTGGGTACATATGGTCATTCAGCTGGGACAACTCTTGGTATGTGGGATTCGCAAAATGGAGTTGCAGTAAATGGAGATTACCCTTTACATCAAAATACTTCTTATGCGATCGAATTGAATACAAGTGTTTATATTCCAGAATGGAAGAAAGACATCCGAATAATGCTAGAAGAAGCTGGATTTTATGGTTCGAATGGGTTCCGATACATCAACAAGAGACAAGAAAAATTACTTTTAATCGGTAATTAAAAAAGATTTTCGCTTTACGGGACATCTTATGGAAAAAGTATTGAATTATTACTTACTTTTGTCCCGCAGGGCTTCACACCCTGGCGTCATTAAAAGGGTAGTTGGGCTATGGTTGGCTTTTTCTATCCTTTTTTTTATTAATAAATGAATTCATGTCTACAAATAAATTACACCTTCGCATAGCATCACTTTTTGAATTACAGAAAAAAGGTGTGGTACTGAACTTAGATCAAGAGTTTTTGATTGCTTCAGTCCTTGAAAATCAAGACGAAAAGCTTGCTGAGGTTAGTAAACAAGCATATGCTTTGGGCGATGGTTTTGCCTTCAAAATGTTGTCTTATACTTGGGATTATCTCCGAAATTCTCTTGGCCAAGGCTATGAAACTGCATTTTCAATTCGAGTTGAGGATATGATAATTGATCGTTTCGATGGAGATTATGAAATGGCTTATCTTGCCGAAGAAGAGGTAGAAGACGAAATGGATATTCAAATCAATAACAGATCGGGAGTGTTGTATGATGCCTACAAAAAAGAATTGGTTAAAATTCTCATCCATTATTTCAATCAACCCAGCTAAATTTTAGCACAATTATGAGCAACTCGAAAGGAATTACTGGAAAAGCTGTTAAGCAAATACTTAAACAAGAAGCATTCTTGATCAACGAAATGCCCATTGCAGTTTTTGAACACGACGACTTTGGATCTATTATTCGTGGATTCAATGTAAAAGAGAATAAACCTGATCATGTTTTTTTAGAACTTCCAGCTCCGGAAGAAGAAATACTTCATTTCCTTAAAGTGCACTTCCGAAATCAATTGAATGATTCTTCAAATAAGAAGAAGAAAAACCCTCCTAGAAAAGTAAAACCTCAAGAACGAAGAGCAAAAGAGGCAGAACGCTTGAAGGAAGAGCGACACAAAAATAAGCATCACAGTAAGAAGGTCAGAAAAAAAAGTTAATGACAACTACGTAATTACTGTAATTGTACTCGTAATTCCATTGAACTTTATTTGATCTCCAACTTTTTTTCCAAGAAGTAAAACTCCAATGGGGCTTTGAGGTGAAATACAATGAAATGTGTTTGTTTCTATCAAACAGTTACTTACAGGGATGGCAATATAATAGTTTGAATTATTTGTTTGAACTGCAGATCCAAAGCAAACCACTTCTGAGCTTTTATAGTGTTTCAATTGGTTTAGAACTATTTTATTTTTTTCAGCCTTTTTGATTTGCTCCCCAAGTTTTTCCCTATCCAATTGAATCATTGCCCTACCAGTTTCGTGTTTATCTCCCGCACTGCTTTTGCTTTCAGATTCCAAGGCTATTAGAATTTCGGCTTTGCGGATTTCGAGAATTTCTAGGGTATGATCTAGCTGACTTTTACAATGATTGTAGAGTTTCTTCTGTGGCATATTAAGGTTTTAAGGCTTACTTAAACCATCTCACCTTCTCCATTCAGAATCCATGAAAATTTGAACTGAGGATAAATCTTCTCAATTTGGTAGGCTAACTTAGCTGAGATGTTCTTGCGCCCGCTCAAGATAGCATTAATTTGATTAGCATTCGAGAGACCAAGAGATTTACTAAACACAAGCTTAGATTGTTGTAAGTTGTCCAAAAGCATGGTAATTCTTTCAGCACATTCAATGTTGGCTGGAGTTTTGGTTTCTTTATCAAATTTATGGAAAAAATTAATGATTGATATGTCATGAATTTTAAGAATACGATCAAGACTTTTAAGGGTGAAATTCGTCCCTTTTTCCATTTTAAAGTATTGTATCTTACTGAGATTGTTTTTGTCTGCAAAAACCTCATAGCTAGAGAACCCTGCTAATAACCTCATGCTTTTTAGTTCAGCTCCTATCTTCTGCTGAAGCTCATTTAATTCGATACTCATAATAAATTACTAGTTACATTAAATATAGTAAATAATAAACTTACAAAATATTTGGTTGAATTAATGATAAATGAAAAATAAACAATGAAATATAATAATGAAAAACAACTTTATTTTATTGATAATTTCACAGCAGAAGAGCTTCAATGCAAATCTGCAATAGTCATATCGGTTCTTGAAGATTATGTCCTAATGGTTGATGTTTGTAATTGGGTTAATAAACTCATCAACACTTCAAATGCAAATAAAGATACTTTTT
>Ga0307998_1001560_pt1 | contig 12298 bp, 11 predicted proteins | sample Davwhametageno37_FD_203147 | JGI IMG/M metagenome (GOLD analysis project Ga0307998, IMG submission 203147) | Marine microbial communities from Davis Island wharf, Antarctic Ocean - #37 | ecosystem: Environmental > Aquatic > Marine > Unclassified | place: Antarctic Ocean: Davis Island wharf...
TTTTAGAATCTTCTTTTGTTGCTGAGGTTAAGTCTGATTTAATGGGAGAACAAACCATCTTATGTGGTGTGCTACAAACCGGTTCAGTTTTGTGTTTCGACAAAATGATTGAAAAAGGGATTGAGCCGGCTTACGCTGCTAAATTAATTCAGTATGGATGGGAAACCATTACCGAAGCACTCAAGCACGGTGGAATTACGAACATGATGGATCGTCTTTCTAACCCAGCAAAAGTTAAAGCATTCGAGCTTTCTGAAGAGTTAAAAGAAATTATGGAGCCTTTGTTCCACAAACATATGGATGATATCATGTCGGGACACTTCTCTAAGACAATGATGGAAGATTGGGCAAATGACGATAAAAACCTTTTAGGCTGGAGAGCTGCAACAGGCGAAACTACTTTTGAGAAAACGAAGGTTACGGATCAAGTAATTTCTGAACAAGAATTCTTTGACCATGGTGTTTTGATGGTTGCATTTGTTAGAGCAGGAGTAGAGCTTGCTTTTGATACGATGGTAGCTGCCGGAATTAAAAAAGAATCTGCTTACTATGAGTCTTTACACGAAACTCCGTTAATTGCAAATACAATTGCACGTAAAAAATTATTTGAAATGAATCGTGTTATTTCGGATACAGCAGAATACGGATGTTACTTATTTGATCATGCTTGTAAACCTATGCTTACTGAGTTTATGAAGAAAATCAATACGGATGTTATTGGAACTGCTTATGCAGCTGATCAAAGTAATGGTGTAGATAATAAGCAACTCATCGATATCAATGAAATCATACGTTTTCACCCAATCGAAATGATCGGTTACGAACTTCGTGATTCTATGATTGCAATGAAGAAAATCGTTTAACTATTGAATAATAAACCCACAGTTTTAGGAGCTCAAAAGGCACTTCAAGTACTTTCTGCTGTAGTGCAAGAAACTCCATTACAACATAACAAACGTTTATCTGACGCTTTGTCAGCCTCAATATTTCTTAAAAGAGAAGACCAACAGCAGGTGCGTTCTTTTAAGATAAGAGGAGCATTCAATAAGATAAACGCACTCGATCCAAAAGAACTTGAAAAAGGAATTGTTTGCTCAAGTGCTGGAAACCATGCACAAGGCTTTGCTTTTTCTTGCAACAAATTGAAGATTACTGGAATTGTTTACATGCCAATTCCTACACCAAATCAAAAGGTGGAGCAGGTAAAAATGTTTGGTGGTTCTTATGTCTCTATTGTTTTAATTGGAGATACTTACGATGATTCGCAACAGGCTGCACTTGCCCATTGCAAAAAAGATGGTCTAGCTTTTGTTCATCCGTTTGATGATGTGGATGTAATCGAAGGACAAGCGACTATTGGTATTGAACTAATAGAGCAATCAAAAAAACCTTTGGACTATGTGTTTGTTCCCATTGGTGGTGGCGGTTTGATCTCAGGAATCTTAATGGTTTTTAAAGCTTTATCTCCCCAAACAAAAATCATTGGAGTGGAACCTCTAGGTGCTCCTTCGATGAAAGTTTCTCTTGAAAACAAGAAAAACACGAGGCTTCAAAAAATAGATAAATTTGTTGATGGTGCGGCTGTTCAGCAGGTTGGAGATTTAAGTTTTAATATTTGTAAAGAACACCTTGATGCGTGTATTACGGTTGATGAAGGGCGAATTTGCCAAGAGATTTTAGACTTATACAACAAAGAAGGTATTGTTGCAGAACCTGCTGGTGCATTAGCAATTGCAGCTTTAGATCAATATGCTTCTGAAATTAAAGGGAAACAAGTTGCTGCAATTTTATGTGGCGGAAATAATGATATTACACGTACTCCAGAAATCGAGGAACGTGCTTTGCTCTATGCGCGATTAAAACATTATTTCATTGTTCGCTTTCCACAACGTGCAGGTGCTCTAAAAGATTTTGTCACCCATGTTTTAGGACCAGATGATGACATCACTCATTTTGAATTTTCTAAAAAAACCAACCAACATTTTGCTCCTGCTGTAGTTGGAGTTGTGCTTAAAAGGGAAGCAGATTTTGTTCCGCTGATGGAGCGAATGAAAACCCGAGGATTCTTCGGAGAATATCTTAACGATAAGCCCAATTTATTTGATTTCTTAAAAAATTAAGGGAAGCACAAATTCAAAAACTGCGATTAAGAGTATTACCGAAATACAGTTGATTATAATTCCGACTCGAGCCATTTCGTGGACCTTAATAAATCCGCTTGCAAATACAATTGCATTTGGAGGTGTAGCCATAGGGAGCATAAAAGCACAGCTGCTTGCCATGGTTACAGGGATTAACAAATAAAGTAAGGGTATTTCAAGACCAATTGCTATTCCTGCTACTACAGGTGCTAATACAGCTACGAGAGCCACGTTACTCATCAATTCAGTCATAAAAAGCATCAGGATAATTAAGAACGATGCAGTTAGGAGTATACTGAAGTTACCATCGGCGATATAGGTTGTTATCAACGATACAATTCCCGTTGCAGACATCCCCTTTGCTAGTGCAAGCCCTCCACCAAAAAGAATGAGAATTCCCCAAGATAATTTTTGTGTATCCTTCCATTCTAAAATAAAATCACCTTTTTTCAAATCAAAAGGGATTGCAAAAAGAGCAAGGGCACCTAAAATACTAATCACGGTATCCGAGAGTTTAAGCCACGGAAAGACGGAGTTAATTAAGGTTCTAAAAATCCATAGCGAAACTACAATTCCAAATACCCACAGAACTTGTTTTTCTTTAGGTTTGATTAGGCCTAGTTTTTCAAGTTCATTGTCAATAACTTCTTGTGAGGCGCTAAACTGAAGGCCTTTTGTAGAAAATATTCCGTGTACCAAAACCAGATAAATTATAGTAATTATCACAATAGCAAATGGCAAACCGATCATCATCCATTTGACAAAAGAAATCTGTATCTGATATTCATTTTCTAAAAGCCCGATGAGTACAGAGTTTGGAGGAGTTCCAATAACGGTAGCAATTCCTCCAGCATTAGCAGAAAATGCAATTCCAAGCATCACGCTCAAAGCAAAATTTCGTGTTTGTTTTGTTGAAGATTCTTGTTGGTCAATGAGTAAGTTAATTACAGATAGTGCAATGGGTAGCATAACCACAGTACTTGCGGTATTACTGATCCACATACTCATAAACGCAGTTGCGATCATAAAACCCAAAATAACTTTATTGGGCGAGGTTCCTGTTTTTTTTATAATCGTCAGGGCAACTCTTCTGTGTAAGTTTACTTTTTCAAGGCCCAGAGCTAAAACAAATCCTCCGAAAAACAGAAACACAATTGAGCTTCCGTAGTTTGCTCCAACATCATTTACGGCCATTACACCAGTTAAGGGAAATATAATTAAAGGGAGTAATGCAGTGACAGAAATAGAAATAGCTTCACTAATCCACCAGCTTACCATCCAACTTGCAGTGGCAAGAACAGCTGCAGCTTCAAATGATAAAGTGTCAAAAGGAAAATTGATTACAATTATAAAAAAAAATGGACCTGTAAAGAGTCCAATTTTTTTTGAAAGGGGATGTGTATGCATAATGAATTTGATTGTATTTTGAATTTAAAGATACTTGTGTTTTTATGGACTAACAACTTTTTTTTCTAACTTTTTTTTAATAATTTAGACCAAATTAAGAACTAAGAATATGCCTATAATATTTGTTTTCAGTTGTTTAATTCAGTTCTTTACATTTTCTCTCGCTATTCACAATATAAACCCTAACTTGGTTTAATATTTGTATTAAAAAGTTAAACAAAACTTCATTATGACGCAGCTTTCTAGAAATGCTACTATGGTATCTCAAACTTTTAAAAACCACATTCACTGCAACGAGTATTTAGTGGACGGAGTTCTGCATACTTGGAACGGTGCTACCTCTGAGGTGTATTCGACAATACATTCCGAAGGTAAAGATGGTCAAGTTGGACCAACACTTTTAGGTTCTATTCCCGACATGGAAACAGATGCAGCTTTAGCAGCATTAGGTGCTGCCGAAAAAGCTTATAACAGAGGTCAGGGTGTTTGGCCTACCATGAAAGTTAAAGATCGTTTGCGATGCTTGACAACCTTTGCTGAAAAAATGAAAGATTCTCGGGAGCAAGTAGTAGAATTGCTGATGTGGGAAATAGGAAAAAATAAAGCAGATTCTTACAAAGAATTTGATCGAACAGTCGATTATATTTTTGATACCGTAGAAGCTTATAAAAAATTAGATCGCAAAAGTGCAAAATTTGATAAGCAATCGGGTATACATGCTCATATAAGAAGAGGTCCTTTGGGGGTTGTCTTGTGTTTAGGGCCATATAATTACCCACTAAATGAAACTTTCTGTTTACTTATTCCTGCCATTATCATGGGAAATACGGCTATTTTCAAACCCGCAAAGCACGGTGTTCTTCTTATAACCCCATTGTTAAAAGCCTTCCAAGAAAGTTTTCCTGCTGGTGTTGTTAATATTCTTTTTGGTCGTGGCCGTAAAATCGCTTCACCCATTATGGAAACTGGTAAAGTTGATGTATTGGCTTTAATTGGACACAGTTCTTCTGCTGTTGCACTTCAAGATTTACACCCTTATAAAAATCGTTTGCGTTTGGTTTTGGGCTTAGAAGCTAAAAACCCTGGGATAATTTTACCAGATGCTGATTTAGATTCTACTATCAAAGAATGTATATCCGGTACCCTTTCCTATAACGGACAACGTTGTACTGCACTAAAAGTATTGTATGTACATGAGTCAATTGTAGATGAATTTAATAAGCGTTTTTCTGAAGCAGTTGATACTTTGAAATTTGGTTTACCTTGGGAAGATGATGTTTTCTTAACACCTTTGCCAGAACCTGGAAAACCTGCTTATATTCAAGAATTGATTAGAGACGCGGTTGCTAAAGGCGCCAAGATAATGAATAAAAGAGGGGGCGAATTGACCGAAAATTATTCCTTCCCAGCTGTTTTATATCCAGTTAACGATAAAATGAGTTTATATCACGAAGAGCAGTTTGGCCCTGTTGTGCCAGTAATTTCGTATTCAGATATTAATGAACCTCTAGATGCCATGGCCACTTCAGATTATGGACAACAGGTTAGTTTGTTTGGAAGAGATGTTCGTAAACTTGCTCCGCTGATTGATGTATTAGCCAACTTAGTATGTCGTGTTAATTTAAACTCTGCTTGCCAACGTGGACCAGATGTATATCCCTTTACAGGACGTAAAAATTCTGCAGTAGGAACATTGAGTGTATACGATGCACTTCGTTCATTCTCTATACGAACCTTTGTAGCAGCAAAAGACACGCCTTACAATAATGAAATTTTAGACGCTCTAATGGACTCTAAAGAATCGAACTTCGTGAATACAGAATATTTGCTTTAGACTTAAAAGTACTGACCAATACCAAAAACCAATCCGCCCCGGGACTGTTGTCGAAAGAGAAACCATAATCAATACTAATGTCGGCTCTGAAGATATATTTGCAAATTATTCTCATACCTATCTCTGAGTGTGTTTCTACGATTTTGTTTTTTAAAAGGTTATTAAGATCATCACCAGATTGTTGCAAAATTCCAACATCCCATAAGCTGTTGGTTTGTAAAACAAATCATTTTTTTTCAATCAAAGTATGCCTGTACTCGGTATTCATTTACTAGACAACGCTTCCACGCTGAACAAGGTTTTCAATTCCTCGAATGTTCTTAGTTGTTATCTATCGCAAAAGGAGGAAAAGGAGTAGGGGGTATTGGTTGCTAAACCAATTTTAAGTCGGGTTGCCCAATTGCCTTTACTTTTTATTTTTATGAAGAAAAATAAATCTTTTTCAAAAAAACAAACCGTCAGTATCCATTGATGTTTTTCCCCATCACAAAGGAAAAATAAGTAAAGCTTCTAAAACCCTCTGTGAAATAATAATTATAATTTAAGGCATTATAATCATAAAGGGACTTACCAATGAATTTATTTTCAGCTTAATTTCGTATGTTTCCTTGAAATAATATACGCTTGAAAGCTATAGCTTGGCTGCACCCGAAGTCCGTCAGTTCGAAGCCATAGATCAGTCGCTAGAATATCCTAATGATACTATTTTGTTCATAGGAAGTTCTATTTTTCGTTTATGGAATTTGATTGAGGAGGATATAATTTTTTATACTGATCAGATTTTAGCCAACCATATGCCTGAAATTATCGTTTGCTTTATTGCTAACGACATTAAAGGAGCTCCTGAAGATGAAAGCCCAAAAAAAATTTCAGACCTAATCAAATATTTATAAAATAAGTACGAGATAAATATCAAATAATACCATTATCTTTTATAAAGATAACTCCTACTTCAAGCCGATGGAAACAACGGAACGATATTGAAGAAGTAAATCGATTGGTTAAGGAATTATGTGAGCGTAAAAGGGACTTTATTTTTGTGCAAACAGCTTCAGTTTTAATAGGTAAGGACAATAAACCCAATGATTCGTTGTTTATATCCGATCGCTTGCTTTTAAATTCCGAAGGTTACTCAGTTTGGAATCAATTAATCAAGACTGAACTTATAAGAACAAAGGAAGTAAATAGCCTTTAAGGAAGATTTACATATGCCCAATACATTAGGGCAAATTGAATTGGAATTCGAAGCCCAAGTACCCAAAGAGACATACCCAGTCTGTTTCCAGGCAGTAGCATATTAAAATGTATTAATAAAAACACGGCCAGTATAGCAATAATGCCCCATAACGCAATACTTCTTGTTACTGGAAAAAGTACTCCTAAACCCAGTGCAATCTCTGCAATGCCACTCCAATAAATTAATGTATCGTGAGCAGGTAAGAATTTAGGCATCAAGGGTCTGTAAAAACCAGTGTGTGTAAAATGTACAATTCCGAGGATGAAATAAATTCCTCCCATGCAGTATAGTTGTATCATATTAATTTATTTCGTCAGCTCCGATGAGAGAATTTTTTACAGTGTTTTTTTTAATAAATTTAAGTGCATGTGCAACACTCTCTACAGGGCGTTCTTCCATAGGTATATGCCCCGTTTTCTTCATAACAACCAAACTACTGTTAGCTAGTTTATCCATGAATTTTACAGCATTTCCTACTGGAATCCAAAGATCATTTTCGCCCCAAATAATTAAAGTAGGGGCTTGTATTAACGACAAGCGATCCGTATAATCTTGCCAATCTAGATTTGCTCGTTCAATAAAAGCTGTACGACTACCTTTTCTTAAAATCATTTGATGATAACGATCAATCAAAGCTTCGCTTATTTTACTTTCATCGAAATAGACCTCTTTCAAATTATCTTTTACGAGTGACCTGGGAGTGATATGTTTTAAAATTTGGTTTACAACTGGGATTTTAGCCAATCTAAAAATTAAAGGACGTTCCTTTTCAGATGGAAATCCACCTGGATCGAGTAAAATTAATTGTTGAACTTGTTCTTGTTGATCAGAGGCATAATGCCAGCCAATAGAACCACCTAGAGAATTTCCAGCAAGAATAAAACAGTCAACTTTAAGTTGGGTTAAAAACTGCTCTAAAAAACGATTATACGTTTCTAAATCATATTGATTTGTTGCATTTGGACCAGTAATGCCAAAGGCCGGAAGATCCATGCGGATAACACGATAGTCCTTTATGAGTTCTTCAGTCCAAGCGTCCCAAGTATGCAAAGAGGCACTAGTACCATGAAGTAAAACAATTGGGAAACCACTTCCTTCATCTTTATAATGAACTTCTAGTCCATCTACAGAAATGAATTGCGAAGCAGAGTCAGTATATTGTTCCTTAAGGTTTTCAACGCTGATGCTAGACGTTCTTGCCACCAATATAAGTGTGATTATTGTTCCAAAAAAAAAAGTTTAATAAATGTATTTATAAATTTAATAGATATCATCCTCCAATTAACGGATTTAAAATGAGTTAAGCAAACAGGAGCTTATTTTTTTAAAGTACTTGAACTTTAAGGGTTACTCAATAAGTGCTTAAAAATCTGCCATCTTTTTTCAGGCTGCTCTGGATCGACTCCTGATAATTTCATATGATTGGCTACTTGGTCTCTTCCTAAATTATAGTTGATCACATAACTGCAGTTCGTTTTAATGAAATTTAAGCGTTGAAGGGCCTTTTTTGGAAAAAAGAGTAAGTACGTTTCAATCATTCCAATGGCTTCTTCTCTGCCGATTATTCCATTGATATAGAGACGTGCAATTTCATTTTCTGCATACTTTAATTTTGCTTTCAGTTCCTGTACTGTATTAAACTTTTCAGCTTTCAATTTTGATATTCCAACAATTGGAAAAAGTACATCACGTTTAAAGGCAAGGTGTTTTTCTCTAGGGAAAACCATATCAATTCCATAATTTGCACTTCCTTCAGAAATAAATGATAAATGCAAAAAAAGTGGGTAGACTGAATATTCCGTCCAACCTTTTGTATTTATTAGGTTCTGATCCAACAACATCATAAAGATGTGCTGCCCAAGGTAACCTTCATGGCTTGCTAAATCAATCGCTCTATCAATGTGGATTGGAAATTCAGTATTGATTTGTATTAAGCTTTGACTGTCTCCTTAATAGTAGTTATAGCCACTCCATTCCTTATCGCTTAAGTATTCTAAAAAAAAAAATTATTGAGTCGGTAAATCTAAATATTGTTTAGTGATTGCCCTCGATTCAGCGGTTGTAATATTAAAAATACTGTCTAACATGTTTTTTGGGATTATAAACTGTTCCATGAATGTTGTTTATCGAGAAGATAAAGCTACATCTCCAAGGAGTAATTGATCCATCTCGTCTAGTAATTTGTAAAAATAACTCAAAGGGAAGAAGGGAGGTTCTACGTCGTATAATAGTGCAGCTTCTTCGTCAAATGAATAGGTTTTTCCTCTGATCATTTCAACTTTAGTTATCAAAGCAGTCAATTGCTTTTGAAGCATCTTAATTCTACTTTGGTTGACGTTTGGATTTTTGTATTTGAGTAGAACTATACATTTATCGAGGAGATCATTGGCATAATATACTAAAGTTTATTGAGGGAAAAACATTCGCTTTTTGTTCGCTGGGTTTCCATTCATCTGGTCCAAAATATGCATCAACTACAGCTGAATCATACTGACCTACTTGAAGAACCAAACGTACATATTCTTCTACGATTACTTCAATACTAGTAGGGCTTGGTTTTGGATTACAATTCGAGAAGAATATACAAATGAGGATTAAAAATATTTTTTTATAACGAATTACTCAATACTTCGAATGAACCAAGTTATGTTATTATGATGAATTATAAAATTTAACAGCAACTAGGAATAATTAATCTCAAATTTAGCATTGAATGGCAATCCTGAGGATGCCATTGTGAATTTTGATCAGGTTGTAAAAACCATGTGGGAAAAAGGATTGGCTATGAATTATAACTTTAAAGAAACATCGGAAGGTGGGTTGGCAGTTAATGTAGCGGTTTCTTTTCCAAGTTGATAAAAGTACCTAGGCTATATGTTGGGATAAAAAATCTTAACAATGATATCGGCATGTTTTTCAACTTCTTTTTCATCAAATGGATCAATACCGAATTGCTTTTTCATCTGATAGTTGAACAAAAAAATGGAGTTGGCAGCGCTGAAAAAAATAGTGGTTAAGTTCGGGATTGGAAAATCCTCGATTAAACCTTTTTTTACTAACATTCCATGCAGTTGACTTGTTTTTAAAGTTAGTGGTTTGAGAACATTCTCAATTAACCAGTCACTTCTAGGAGACTCTTGTGTCATTTCATGAACAATGACTAAATAGAGTTCTGGAAATTTTGAGTTGTAGTAGATGAATTGACGTGCCAAAGTCTTTGCTGTGTCTTTTAACGATAAATGTTTTAGGAGTTTGAAGGTCGTTACAGATTCTTTCAAATAGGCATCAAAAGCTGTGCTAACTGCTTTCTTCCATAAGTCTTCCTTATTACCAAAATGATAGTGTAAGAGGGAATCATTAACCGCGCAATGAGTTGATATTTTATTAATACTCGTTCCACCATAGCCGTGTTTTGAAAACTCTTTCAATGCTTTGTTGAGAATCGCCCCCTGATCGATTCCCGATTTCTCAGTTGGTCGACCTCTCTTACGTTTATTAGTGTTATCTGTATTCTCTTTCTTGTCCATTTAAGGTCAAATTAAATCATTTTAAAGGAGATTTAAAAATTGTTACATTCATTTTTTGAATTAATTAAGAACTTAACCAATATATTTCTATATTTGTTTTAATGACATTAATTTAAATACATGACTTATACCTCAATTAAAGTTGAACGAAAAGAAAACTATGCTATTGTCCAGTTGGATGGTGGTAAGGTTAATGAAATAAATACGGCAATGGTTCGTGATTTAAAGCATGTTTTTACCGCATTAGATCAAGATGATTCAGTTCGTGGTTTAATCCTCAGTGGACGTCCACATGCTTTTAGTGCTGGCCTGGATATTGTGAATATTGCGATGGGAGGGAAAGTAAAAGCAGAAGAATTCTGGAATTATTATCATGAAGCATTACAAGCCATGATTCGGTTTTCTAAACCTTTTGCGTGTGCCATTACTGGATATGCACCAGCTGGGGCGACCATCTTAGCACTTTGTGCAGATTACAGGGTTATGGGCAAAGGTGTAAAACATGTAGTTGGAATGCACGAATTTAAGCTTTCTATGAAAGTCCCCGAATTACTTTCTGATATATACGCCTATCACTTAGGCGAAAAACAAGCTTGGGAAGCTGTGCAGCAAATGAAACTTTACACAAGCGACCAAGCCCTTGAAGTAGGATTGGTAAACGAGTCTGTTGAAGTTGAATCGGTATTGGAACGTTCGGAACTCTATTTGCAAAAATTACTGACCATACACACCCCAGTTTTTATCGAAACAAAACGTTTATTAAGAAAAAACTTACTTAAATTGGTGGCTAGAGATTTCACTCAACTAGTAAAAGATGTAATCGATAATTTGTCTGATCCTTTTACACAGAAAATGATACAAGAATTTAAGAGTAATTTAAAAAAGTAAAATAAATAAAGATGGAAGCATACATATATGATGCCGTTCGATCGGTTCGAGGAAAAGGAAATAAAAAGGGAGCTCTTAATGGGGTTACACCTACCGAGTTGTCTCGCCAAGTATTAGTAGCAATTAAGGAAAGAAATGCGTTAGATACCTCTAAGGTTGAAGATGTAATTTTTGGTTGTGTTGCTCAAGTGAAAGACCAAGGGGTAAACATTGCAAAATCTGCTGCTCAAGAATCGAATTATGGGGATCACTTATGCGGTGTTACGCTAAACCGTTTTTGTGGATCAGGCCTTGAAGCTATTAATCAGGCTGCAGCTTATGTAAAGTCTGGATTTAGTTCGTTGATCGTTGCTGGTGGTGTAGAAAGCATGTCTCGTGTTCCCATGGGATCAGATGGAGGAGGCTTCTTAATGGATCCTTTACAAGCGATTCCAAGAAACTTAGTGCCACAGGGTATTTCTGCAGATTTAATTGCTACCAAATACGGTTATTCTAGAAACGATACCGATTTATTTGCTGTTGAATCACAAAAAAGAGCATCAAAGGCTGAGGCGGATAAGCGTTTTGTTTCTCGTATTGCAATCAAAGACATCAATGGGCTTGATATTTTAACTACGGATGAAAATATTCGCCCGTCAACTACTCTTGAAGGAATTAGTAAATTACAACCCTCTTTCGAAATGATGGGAGCTATGGGAGGTTTCGATGCAGTTGCAATTGATAAATATCCAGAAGTAGAAGAAATACTTCACGTGCATCATGCTGCGAATTCATCTGCTATTGTAGATGGAGCTGGGGCAACCCTAATTGGTAACAAAGCCATTGGTGAAGCACTTGGCTTAACTCCACGATTTAAAGTTCGTGCTGCTGCCGTAGAAGGTACTGATCCAACCATTATGCTTACCGGACCAGTTCCTGCAAGTGTAAAAGCTCTGAAACAGGCAGGAATGAGCATCAATGACATTGACTTATTTGAAGTTAACGAAGCATTTTCTGCTATTCCAATGTATTTCATGGATAAGCTCGGTGTTGACCATTCTATAGTAAACGTGAATGGTGGAGCAATTGCAATGGGTCACCCACTTGGTGCTACTGGTTGTATGATCGCTGGAACGCTTATGGATGAACTAGAAAGAAGAAATTTGAATACCGGATTAATCACACTATGTATCGGTGGAGGAATGGGTATTGCTACAATCATTGAACGCGTCTAATTAAGAATTAAGAAAAAATATTTCAAATGGAAAATATTAAAAATGACCTT
>Ga0307998_1001562_pt1 | contig 12291 bp, 9 predicted proteins | sample Davwhametageno37_FD_203147 | JGI IMG/M metagenome (GOLD analysis project Ga0307998, IMG submission 203147) | Marine microbial communities from Davis Island wharf, Antarctic Ocean - #37 | ecosystem: Environmental > Aquatic > Marine > Unclassified | place: Antarctic Ocean: Davis Island wharf...
CGGTTAAATACCCTAACCCTTTTACTTTTCCTTCAATTGTTTCGAAACTTCCGTTGGAAACTTTGCTGAAATCTTGCGCGCTAATTTGAGTAAAAGCAAAAGCCATCAAAACCAATGGCACTAATTTAATTGAACTTTTCATTTGTTTGTTTTTTAATTCGGACTGAGTTAAACACTTTTTGTACCGCTAATTTTAACAATAAGCACTTGTAAATATTTGTGTTTTGATAAGTCGTCGCAAATATAGCTTTTGACAAGTAATATCTATCTTATTTTTATCGCCCATGAAGCAATCATCACCTGTACTAATTTTAGGTTCTTTCCTTTTCGTTTTTATCGTTTACGGGTGCAAAAAAATAGACTTTAAAAATCCACTCAATAAAAATTACACGGTTTCAGGGAGCGTTTATTACGACGAAAATTTAGTACCAATTGCCGGTGTGGATTTAATTTTATATACTAAAAATTTAAATTCGGGTAGTGGTAAGTCTAAAGTTGTAGATTTTGCAACGACCAATGTTTTGGGACAGTATGTCTTTGATTACAACCGCGATAAGAATTTAAGCGACATGTTCATTGTTCAGGACTTTAAAAGTAATCCTGTGAACTTTTATATGGGTCAAATGCTTGGTGCTATTCCTCAAAATGAGGATATTGTTCAAGATTTATATAAAGATCCTTTTGGCTATGCCCGATTCAAGATTATTGACAACGGTAAGCTGAAAACCGGAGACACGCTTTACATAGGGGGATTTGACACTGACTCCAATGCATATTACAACCAAAATATTGCAGGAACTTCAACCACTGGATTAAGGTTAATATATCCTTTCGGGAATAACGTTAATGGCGTTATTGAAATAGGTCCATTTAAACTACCAATTGTTCAACGATACAACTTGCCTACTGTTATACCCATTTATTTTGGGGTCGGCTCACTTGGTTATCAAAATTCATTTAATGGAAATGAATCACAGCAGTCTTCGGCAGCAATTCTAGGACATCCAGTTTTGACTTCTGTTAGGATTGAACTTTAGCTTATTTGTTAGCCAGTTTTCAATACTAAGTTTGTATCGGCATTGGAGGCTTTCTTCTTATAACCTAACGATATTTGTTGTATTAAATACCGCATGGTGTTCGATTTAAACAAAAACTAGACGATTTAAACCGTTTTCGTAAAGTTCAGAACAATAGTAAGTTACAACTCTTGATCATAATATAACCCATGGTCATTTCATACTTTCGATTTAAAACCCCACATAAAAAATAAATCGGGAATTAGTCTTCTCTAATTAAGAAGTTCGTTGATTATTTTTTCTACTGAATAACCTTGCGCTTCTGCCTTATAATTTCGTACAATACGATGACGTAAAATAGGAACTGCAACAGCATTTACATCTTCAATATCTGGCGAAAATTTACCTTTTATTAAAGCATAGCATTTAGCAGCAACAATCAAATATTGAGATGCTCTTGGTCCGGCTCCCCATGAAATATAGTCTTTCACAATTTGCGGTGCATCTGGAGTAATTCTAGTTTTAGAAGCCAATTTAACAGCATATTCAATAACATTATCTGGCACGGGAATCTTTCGAACTAAATTTTGATATGCTAAAATTTCTTCGGTGCTCATGATGTTACTTGCCGATGATTTCAAAGACCCAGTGGTTCTTTTAACCACTTCTACCTCGTCTTTAAAGGTTGGGTAATCAACCCAAACATTGAACATAAACCGGTCAAGCTGTGCTTCTGGTAAAGGGTAAGTTCCTTCTTGTTCAATTGGATTTTGAGTAGCTAAAACAAAGAATGGGTCGTCAAGCTTGTAGGTATGTCCTGATGATGTTACTGATTTCTCTTGCATTGCCTCTAGCAGTGCAGCCTGTGTTTTAGGAGGTGTTCTATTGATTTCATCAGCTAAAATGATATTTGCAAACAAGGGCCCTTTTTTAAAAACAAACTTTTTATGCTCGTCTAATATTTCAGCACCAATAATATCAGATGGCATTAAATCAGGCGTAAACTGAACCCTGCTAAATCTTAAGCCTAATGCATCCGCTATGGTGTTCACTAATAACGTTTTTGCTAACCCTGGCACTCCAACAAGCAAACAATGTCCTTTTGAAAAAATAGAAATGAGCACTTTCTCAACTACATCTTCTTGACCAACAATAACCTTTGCAATTTCGGCTTTTAAGGCTTGGTACTTTTGTTGAAATTGCGCTACTGCTTCAACATCAGAATTAAATTTTATTTCGCTCATAATTAATTTTCTGCAACTTTCCATTGATGTGCAAACTGGCAAGAGCCATACCCATCATTAAGTTTTACGTAATACTTATCTGCATATTTATTCACCCATTTTTCAAGATGAACTGATTCTTTTTGTGCTTTTGCCAATACCTGAAGACGATAATAATCTTGCTGTAGATTAGCAACATGTGGCTCAGTTACACTAATCAACTTAACAATACGGTATGCTTTTGATCCATCTTGCAACGTTGTTGCTTCAGGTTTTGAGATTTCACCGACTTTTAATTTATCAATCATAATAAAAATTCCAGGGTCTACTTGGCTTAATTCTTCCATTTGAAAACGCGAATTCCCTGTTATTGGGTTAATCATTATTCCTCCATTACTTTTTGTGTTTTCATCATCTGACAACGTGGTGGCAAACTCTTCAAACTCCATTGTATCTGAAGACGACAGTGCGGCATACACACTATCTAACATTGTCTTTGCATTTAACAAGTCCGAAGGTTTCATTTTTGGCTTTACTAAAATGTGACGGGCATTTGCCTCTTGTCCCCTTTTTTCTAAAAGCTGAATAATATGAAATCCGTATTCTGTTTCAACAACATCAGAAATAACTCCTGGCTCTATGCTAAACATAACCCTTGAAAATTCAGGCACAAGCATACCTCTTGTCATAAAACCTAGTTCACCACCTTCTGCTGCTGACCCTGGATCTTCAGAGTACAATACAGCAATGGTTGAGAAGTTATCACCATCGGTTATTCTTTGTTTAAAACCTTCCAGCTTCAATATTGCTTTGTTTTTTTCCTCTTGACTAATTGGTGGTTTCTTCACGATTTGAGCAAGCTCAACTTCCGAATCAATATAAGGCAACGAGTCTTTAGGAATAGATGCATAAAATGACTTTACTTCAGCTGGAGTTACTTTTAAATCGGAAGTAATGGTGCCTGTCATCTGTTGAACAAGAAGTTGCTCCTCTACCATCCCACGCAATTCAGATTTTAATTCCAACACTGATTTTTCATAGAATTTCTCCATTTTTTCTTGCGAGCCAAACTGCTGAATAAAAAACCTCATTCTTCTATCTAGCTCATATTCAACCTGATCGACACCAACATATACTGAATCCTCTTCAGCTTTGTTTAAAAGGAGTTCATTGAACATCATTTCTTCAAGAACAATACATTTTATGTTTTCATCTTTGATTCCTTGCTGTTCGGCTTGATAAAAGCGTTCTTGTAGTTCAGAGTATAGAATTATTCTATCTCCTACCACACCAATAACCTTGTCGAGCACTTCACCGTCCTGTGCAGAAAGAGATACTGTTGAAAGTAATAAAGCAACTATTGAAAGTATTTTGTTCATCTATTGAAATATTCAATTTGGTTATTGGAAAGTGCATCCTGAAAAAGATCTTTTCTCATTTTAGCGAGTAAATCTAATTTTCTTTTGTTTAAAATGATGCTTTTAATTCGGTTTGATTCTAATTCAAAAGGTGAAACGGAATCTTTTAGCCTAAAGTCTTTAATGGATAAAAAATAATTGAAGTTTTCATCCTCAAGTTCCAGATAGGAGTTCTTTTTCAAAAATGCATCGATGCTAAATGTTTTTATCGGGATTTCTTTCAAAAGATCATTGAAGTAGAGCCAAGTTTCCTTTTCTAGCATAAAATTAGTTGCAAATTGTCTACAATAATCCTCGAGCGAGTATCGCAGTTCATCATCTTCTTCGGCAGTAAGCATTTTAGATAGCTCTTTTTGATGTGGTGCATTTTTCTCAACTTTAACATACAGCACCTTCACAACATAATCTCTCAGTTCAAAATTTTGGGTGTTATTTTGATAGTAGTTTAACAACTCTTGCTCACCTACAACAGTATCTAATTTTTGATTAACAAACTCTTTCTCAAAAGAATAAACAACCAATGAATTTCGATAATCTTGAAGTTGCTTATCAATATCCAAAGCCTCCTTACCAAGATTCAACTCTGCTCTTTGTACGAGCAATTCTTGCTCTATCCATTTATTTACCGATTCTTGAATGATAAGCAAGCTATCTTCAGACCCTGCTTGAATGGGAATATTGTCTTTTACATCTACCAAATACAGGTACTTACTACCAACTCGAGCTAGCTCAGTAGTTTCAGATTTGGGTACAAATAAGTTACACCCTCCAAAAAAAAGCACTACTAACGGTAGCAAAAAGGGAAACTTACTCATGCCTATTTTATACGGTCTATTTCTTTTTGATTGACTTGAAACGAAAACTTAGACCTTAGCTCTGCTATCCATTCTTTTTCAAGGTAATCTTGATATTGCGCAGTAATGAGACCTCTTGCCTCATCGATTGTTTTAGGCTGTGGCGGTAAAATCATATTAACGTTTACAAAAACAAACCGGTTGTCGATGTTCATTAATTGAGACAATCCGGCTTTCTTTTCAATCTTGTCAATAACAGGGTCATCTCCTGCTAAATATTTATCTTCTCTTATTTCAACCGCCAGCTGACTTTCTTTGTTTAGTTTATCAAATATCACCTGATTTGAAAAGCCTTTTTTCGATTGTTTTTTCGATAATTTCATTGCCTTTTTCGCGATTGCTTCATCAGTACATACAAAAATCTTCGCATCTACTCTTTTTTGCCACATAAAATTGGTTTTGTTGTTTTCGTGGTAAGACTGCAATCCAAGTGTATCTTTAACAGCCTTGCTCCAAACCTTAGTATCCATCAAGTCAAACAGCAAAATACCATCTCTGTATTCTTGCATAATTTCTTTAAAGTCAATATACTTAGCTTCCAAGTTGTTGCTCTCTAATTCGATAAGCTGGTCTTTCACCATTTTATCAAACAAATTTCGAACAATAGTCTCTTTTTGAGCCAAGTTCTCTTCTGATCTTTCGTGCCTTTTGTTGTTTTCAAGAAATTTCGCAAAATCCTGCTGACTAATGGTGAATTCTTTTTTAGAAGTTTTATCATCTTTGTACCATGCTATTTTTTCATTGAGCCCTTTTGTTTTTTCAGAAGTCCAATCACCTTCAAAAAAACCATCATCAACTTTTTTTATTATTTGAATAAGCGCTGATTCATCATAACTATAATTGTATTCTTTTTTTAGTTTCACTATGAATGATTCTTGAGATGTTCTGCTTCTACCATCTCGTCCTACTTTCCTTTTTAACTCTTTTTCAAGTTCTTCAAAAGATTTCGTGCCTTTTTTTTCAATTCTCTTGATTAGGTGCCATCCGTATTTGGTTCTAACAGGCTCTGAAATATCACCATCCGCTTTTAAGCTAAACGCTGCATCTTCAAACTCAATTACCATTTGCCCCGTTCCGAACCATGTCAGTTGCCCTCCTTTTGAAGCTGACGAATTATCATCGGAATGCTGGCGTGCCAACATTTCAAATTCTTCCCCGTTGTCGCTTCTTACTTTTAATTCATCAATTTTTTTCTTAGCTACTAAAAACTCATCTTCATTTTCAGATTCTGACTTCACTAAAATGTGTGACACCAAAATTTCTCCTCTTGTAGGTCGTTTGTCTTCAACATAAAGTAAATGATATCCAAACCTTGTTCTTACAGGTTTTGAAACTTTACCAACTTCGGTTTGATATGCCGCGTTTTCGAACGGATAAACCATTTGGAATGCTTTAAAATACCCTAGATCGCCTTTATTTTGTTTTGCTGATGGGTCTTGACTTTGCTCCATTGCAAGTTTCCCGAAATCTGTATCCGGATTTTTAATGTTTTTCGCAAAAGACCTGATTTTTTTAAATGCTTTTACGGTGTCAGATGGAGATGCATCCTGAGCTACTCTAATCAATATATGGCTTGCTTTTACATCGGTCAACATTCTGTCGTAAGCTTGTTTAACCAATTCGTCCACTTTGTCTTTATCTGTTAAGTATGGCTTTGCCAATTGTTTTCTATACCCTGCTAATTCTTTAACAAACGAAGTGACTGTATCAAAACCTAAACTTTCAGCCTCAGCAACTTTCAATTTAAAATTAACGTACAATTCCAAATATTCTTCAATTGTTTTTGGGTCAATCGAATTTAACTGATTGTTGTTTTTATTGTAAACACGAAGAAATTCATCGGTTGTAATTTTTTCATTATTAATCGTTACAAGCACATTTTCTTGTGCAAATGCGTTTGACAACAATCCAATTGCTAGTAAAACTGTAAAAAACTTTTTAATCATTGATGTGAATTTATTTTCGTGAATAATTTGGTGCTTCTCTTGTGATAACTACATCGTGTGGATGGCTTTCAAGTATTCCTGCATGTGTTATGCGAATAAATTGTGCTTGTTTCAATTTGTCTAATGTTTCAGCACCGCAATATCCCATACCAGCTCTTAAACCTCCAATTAATTGATATATAATTTCGGTAACCTTCCCTTTAAATGGAACCCTACCTGAAATACCTTCTGGAACCAATTTTTTAATGTCATCTTCTGCGTCTTGAAAGTATCTATCCTTAGATCCTTTCTGCATTGCCTCAATTGAGCCCATGCCTCTGTATGCTTTAAACCTTCTTCCTTCGTACAATATTGTTTCGCCTGGTGATTCTTCGGTGCCTGCAAACAACGACCCTGCCATAATGGTATCTGCTCCTGCCGCTAATGCTTTTACAATATCTCCTGTAAAGCGAATACCACCATCTGCAATAAGCGGAATGCCTGCTTTGTTGGCTACCGACGCAACTTGCATAACTGCTGTTAATTGCGGAACGCCCACTCCTGCTATTACTCTAGTTGTACAAATTGAACCTGGCCCAATACCAACTTTAATGGCATCTGCTCCAGCATCAATAAGAGCCTGAGCCGCTTCAGCTGTGGCAATATTTCCTACAACTATGTCTACTCCGGTAACTTTGCTTCTGATGTCTTTAACAACGTCTAACACACCTTGAGAATGACCATGAGCTGTATCTATAACAATTGCATCTACACCTGCTTTAATTAAAGCATTGACGCGGTCCATTGTATCGGCAGTAACTCCAACTGCAGCTGCAACACGCAACCTTCCATATTTATCTTTACATGCGTTTGGTCTAATTCTTTTTTTTACGATATCTTTAAAGGTAATTAATCCTGTTAATTTGTTTTTTTCGTCAACAACAGGAAGCTTTTCGATTTTATGAATTTGAAGTATCTCTTCTGCCTTAACAAGATTTTTCCCGTCAAGGGTTGTAATTAAACCATCGCTAGTCATCACTTCTTTAACCTTCCGGGTAAGGATTTTTTCAAATCTTAAATCTCGGTTGGTAACAATCCCTATTAAAAAACCATCTTTATCAATTACCGGAATACCACCAATGGAGTGTTCTTTCATTAAAAGTAGTGCCTCTTTAATTGTTGCCGTTGGCAAAACAGTTACAGGATCTTGAATCATTCCGCTTTCAGACCTTTTAACACGTCTGATTTCAGCAGCTTGCTTCTCGATGCTCATGTTTTTATGCAACACACCTATACCGCCTTCTTGGGCAATTGCAATGGCCATTTCAGATTCAGTAACTGTATCCATTGCTGCAGAAACGATTGGTGTTCTTACTTCAATGTTTCTCGAAAACCTGGATGAAATATCTACATCACGTGGAACCACTGCAGAATAAGCTGGTTCTAGTAAAACATCATCAAATGTTAATCCTTCTTTAATTTTATTATTTACCTGTTGCATAGCTTCTACCGAATTAAAGGGTCGATGAAAAATTCGACAAATTTAAAAAATTTGATACTACCATTTTTAGCGAATTTCAAATTATATTGTTGCTTGTTTTTCCTCTATTAAAAACCACTATCTATACAAAGTAATAGATCCTAATTTTTCGAAAAATGACCCTTTCGAATTCGTGTATTTGAGGTGATAAACATAGGCGCCTGAGGGAGCATCCGAGCCATTGTAAGAGCCGTCCCACCCTTCATCTGGGTCTTCAACGATTAACACCTGTTTGCCCCATCTGTCGTAAATACACATTTGAAAATCATTTGCATCTACAAATTGAATCTCAGGCATAAACACATCGTTAAGTCCATCTCTGTTTGGAGTAAATATAACTGGAATGTAAACCACTGCTTCTTTTTGTAAACAAACTCTATTGGATTGACTTATACTTCTGTAGTTGTAAATATTACCTGTTTCCTGCGCTTCAATAAAGAAACAGAAGTTTCCTCCTTCATTCTTTGAATCGTAGTACAAATCAATAAAATCATTTTTCAATCTTCCAACAGAATCAGTTGCAATACTATAGTCTTCATTAAAAGCGGAGTAAATTCTATAGTTCTGAACTCCAAATCCAAGTGAATCCCAACCTTCATAAAAGTTCCACGTTAAATTATGAAAGAAATTTGGAGCATCATCAAAAACAGATAAATGGATGGTTCTATGCACACCGGATCTTACAATGATTTGATCACAAGAATCCATCGCGTCTACCCTATAGTAATAAGCACTTTGATCAGGACGTACTGTGGAATCGATAAACAATATTTCAAGACTGTCGGGATTGAACAAAACATCAACATCTAAATAAGGTCCGTCTTTTTTAAACGATCTTGTAAGTACGTATCTATCTACCTCAGCAGTAGTATCAACCAAACATCTAACCTTCACCAAGTGATCTGGAGTAACTGTTGCATAAACTTCAAAATGAAAAACAGGTAGGTTTGACTGTGTAAACTGTAAACAAGCATTGTTTGACCGTGAAGTTTTGTTATTTCCGTTAGCAACTACCGTGTAGCAATATGATGAAAGGTTGTTTAATCCTAAATGTGAGAATGTATTCTCCGTTCCATCAACACTGCCCACCCACTTAAAAGAAGTTCCATCTTGTGATGAAAAAATATCGTAGGTGCTTACGACATATCCAGCATATTTGGTCCAAGATAAAATCATTTCACGGTTGCATAAATTTTCAGCACCCGTCAAAAACATGGTGCTGTGCTTATTTGAAGTAAGAATATTTGATACGTTGCCACAGCTATCTATTGCGGCAATATTAAAATCTAAAATGTAGTAATTTCCCTGTACGTTGAGTTTTTCAAAATATGTGGTGGAATCAGACCAGATGGTATCTGTAATCCAGGTTCCATTGTTGTTGTAATAAATAATATATCCAGTAACATCAGGAGAGCTACTCAATTGCCATCCAATCTTTGCTGTTCCGGTTGAGGTATCGAGGCTAACCGAATCAAGAATAAGAACATTTGGAGGCGTTTCTTCTTTAAAAAGTTCAGAGTCAATGGTAGAAATACTAATGCAAGGTAAGTTGTCGTCTGTTTCAACTTTGTAGTACAATGAGTCACTACAAACAACAATTCCTAAATCTGAATATTTCTCATTGCCATAGTTAGTAGAATCTATCAAGGCCCAAGTACCTGCAAAACCTTTCTTGCGGTATATTCTGTATTTCCCAGAATTGGTTATTAGGTTTGGAACATGTAAAGGAGTCCAACTAAGTTGAGGTGGCAAAGAATTACCGGACAAGGAAGAAACGGTTAAAACGATGTTTTTGAGCGTATCGGAAGGTACGGAATAGGTTACACCAGTAGAATCTTGATATTTTGTAGAAATGAAATAATATATACTACCTACGGAACCTGGATCAAGGTAGGTTTGCTGATTAAACGTTGTAACGCTATCAATGATTAAATAAGGGCCAATTGAGTTCGCAGAGGAAAATATGGTATAATTTATAAATTGTGACGGAATTCCAGCAGGGGTATCCCACGAAAGTGAAATTGTTCCATCTGCATTTACAGCAACACATCTTAACGAAGGAGGATCAATAGCTCCTTGCAAGGTAAGAGGCAAACTAAACGTAACTGATACTAAAAAAGAAATTAAAATACGGCTCATAAACAAGTCAGCAAATTTATAAAACTGAATTAGATGAATTACATTGACCATTCTTTCGCTAAATGCACTGATTCATTAAACTCCGAAACCAGCTCTTTTAGTATTTCGCGTGCAGGTAGAACCTTATCTATCATTGATGAAATTTGGCCTATTTCAAGTTCTCCATTCACAACATTACCTTCAAACATACCTTGCTTCGCCTTTCCTCTTCCTAAGATTTCTTTAATTTCATCCGTGGTCGCATTAATACTATACCCATTCTTTATTTTATGGAACAAATCATTTTTTAGCATTCTTGTGGGAACAACATCTTTTAATGTTAACTCGGTATCGCCTTCTTGTGCTCGAACAACCCACTCTTTGAAGTTTCCGTGTGCCGAGGACTCCACTGACGCAACAAATCTGGTGCCTATTTGAACCCCATCAGCTCCTAAAGCCAGCATTGCATGCATTGATTTCCCTGAAGAAATGCCTCCTGCTGCAACTAGAGGAATGTTAATCGCTTTTTTTACTGCAGGAATCAAACAAAGTGTGGTTGTTTCTTCTCTTCCATTGTGACCACCTGCTTCAAACCCTTCAGCAATAACGGCATCACAACCTGCCTGTTGCGCTTTAATGGCAAATGTTGAACTTGACACAACATGAATTACTTTGATTCCTTTGTTTTTAAACAAGGAAGTATATTTTTTTGGCGAGCCAGCAGACGTAATAACTACAGGAACTTTGTGTTGGATGATTAGATCAATATGATCATCAATTTGAGGATACAACAAGGGCAAGTTAACCGCAAATGGCTTATCCGTTGCTGTTATGCATTTCTCTAAATGTTCCTTTAATACTTCGGGATACATTGATGCAGCGCCAATAACCCCCAATCCTCCGTAATTAGAAACCACCGATGCCAGTTGCCAAGGAGAGCACCAAACCATTCCTGCTTGAATGATAGGATACTTAATATTTAATAAATCGCAAAATTTGTTTTTCATAAATTTAAATTCTTTGCCACAAAGAAAAACCAAACATTTGTGGTTAAAAATTTTTAAATCAAAATATGATTGGTTTATTTTTTATTTTTGGCACTTGTGAAGAAAAATATAATGAACAAATTTTTATTAGTTATTGCCTTATCTTTTTCTATGATGTCAGGCTTAAAAGCTCAATATTCATGGGATTTTGGAGGAGGAATTGGCTCCTCTAACTACCTTGGTGATATTGGAGGCCAGGGCGCAGCAAAAGCTTTTGTTAGTGATATCCAGTTGGAAATGTCACGACCAAGTTTTAACCTTTTTGCTCGTTATAAGATTAACGACCTGTTTGGAGCAAGTGCAGGATTTGCTTACGGATGGATTCAAGGTGCTGATAATTTATCAAATGACCCTTCAAGATTTTCCAGAAATCTTAGCTTCAGAAATCATTTGTTTGAAATTTCTGGTCGAGGTGAAGTGTATTTATTGAGATTAAATGATGTTGGAAGAAGTGGTAGATATAGGTTGGATTTCAACACCTATTTGTTCGCAGGAGCTGCTGGATTGTACCACAACCCAAAAACAGAATATAACGGTGAATGGATTGCATTACAACCCTTGCAAACGGAAGGAGTTCAATACAGTAAAATTCAATTGGCAATACCCGCAGGTTTAGGTGTCTATTTCACGTTATTCAGGCACCACCGCTTTGGTTTTGAAATTGGCACTAGGTTCACTACTACAGATTATTTAGATGACGTGAGCACCGTTTACAAACAACCTTCTTTATTTGAAGATCCATTAGCTGCGATTTTAGCAGACAGAAGTAATGAAGTTGACCCAAATGACCCGAAATTCGTTGGCTCCCAATATTTTAGCGAAGGCACGGAATCAAATCCAGAACTTCCCTCAATTCGAGGTGGCGCTGCTAATTCTGATTACTACCTGATGGCTTTTGCGACTTATTCTTATGTGCTTAAAGGCAAAAAATCAAACTTTAATAGATCAAGGTATAACTGGATAACTGGACATGTTAAAAAGAGAAAGAGTAAAGCGAAATTTTAAGTTCAAATTTTGAATTTGTGATTTGAAGTTAAAACTTTTGGCTTCATCTATTCGCAGCTTCGATACTAATTTATTTCGACTCCCGCTCTCAATTAAATCACTCAGTAACCTTAGACTCTGCTACTAATAATACCTGCTTCGTTTTC
>Ga0307998_1001567_pt1 | contig 12266 bp, 14 predicted proteins | sample Davwhametageno37_FD_203147 | JGI IMG/M metagenome (GOLD analysis project Ga0307998, IMG submission 203147) | Marine microbial communities from Davis Island wharf, Antarctic Ocean - #37 | ecosystem: Environmental > Aquatic > Marine > Unclassified | place: Antarctic Ocean: Davis Island wharf...
AATCTTCCGTGTCTACAGGATAAATACCAGCAAAAACCATGGGCTTTACTTCTTCAAATCCGTCGACAGCATTTTGGGTAGGGTTGTCTGGAGTAGTAATTGTATCTCCTACTTTAACTTCTTTAGCATCTTTGATACCTGTGATGAGGTATCCAACATCTCCAGCTTTAATTATTTTTTTTGGTTCTTGCTTGAGTTTTAAGGTCCCAATCTCATCCGCATTATAGGTATTTTGTGTCGCAATGAATTGAATCTTTTGTCCTTTGGAAATAGTACCATTCAAAATCCTAAAATAGGTTTCTATTCCCCTAAAAGGATTATAAACAGAATCAAAAATTAAGGCTTGAAGTGGCTCGTCTTCGCTTCCTTTTGGATGCGGAACGCGCTCAATAATTGCCGTTAATATTTCTTGAATCCCAAGTCCTACTTTAGCAGAAGCTGGAATAACATCTTCAGGAGCACAGCCTAATAGATCTACAATATCGTCGGTTACTTCTTCTGGATTAGCAGAAGGAAGGTCGACCTTGTTGAGCACTGGAATAATTTCTAAATCATTCTCAAGCGCAAGATATAAGTTTGAAATGGTTTGTGCTTGAATACTCTGAGCAGCATCTACGATGAGCAAAGCGCCTTCACAAGCAGCAATGGATCGAGAAACCTCGTAGGAAAAATCGACATGGCCAGGCGTGTCAATTAGGTTCAAGATGTATTCTTGTCCTTCGTGGGTATACTCCATTTGAATTGCATGGGATTTTATGGTGATCCCCCGTTCACGCTCCAAGTCCATACCATCTAGTATTTGATCTTGTTTTTCACGTTCCGTAACGGTTCCCGTAAAATCGAGGAGACGATCTGCTAATGTACTTTTCCCATGATCAATGTGGGCAATAATGCAAAAATTTCTGATGTACTTCATAGCGTTTCTTTCCTAATCTTAAGCCGCAAATATACTTATTTGTAAAATGCTTTTTTGCTTTCTCTTGAATTAGATTTAACCTATTAATCTTATTTTAATGAAACTAACCATTAAGCATCAGGACAATATTCCAGAAGTGAACCCTTGTTAAGATTTATTTTCGGTGTCTTTTATATCACATTACCACACGCATTTTTAGTCTTTTTTATAGACCTCAGGGTTTATTTTAAACTTTGTTGCTTTCATTACCATAGTTTTTACTGGATAATACCCCAAAAGTATTTTTGAGTTTCAAGTGCAGCTGATGAGCTGGAGGTTACGCGTCAGAACAGATGCGAATTGTAACAGCTGACCTAAGAATAATATTGGGAATTCTTCCCCCTTGAATTCACCATTTGAAAGCAGGAAAAGTTGAAGCGATTTGGGATGAAGATTTTGTTTCCTACTTTTAAGAAACGTTTGAATTAAACTATGGTTTAGAGAAAACCTAGGTTTTACGTACTTTTGTAAAAAATCTCACGCTTTGGTAAAAATTGGTGATATCGAACTCAGTGACTTTCCGCTTCTTCTTGCACCCATGGAAGACGTTAGTGATCCTCCTTTTCGTGCCTTGTGCAAGGAACATGGAGCTGACGTAGTATTTACTGAATTCATTTCAAGTGAAGGTTTGATTCGTGACGCCGCTAAGAGTGTCATGAAGCTTGATATATACGAAAAAGAGCGCCCTGTTGGGATTCAGATTTTTGGTGCAAACGAAGAATCGATGCTACGATCTGTAGAAATTGTCGAAGCTTCTAAGCCGGATATTATTGACATAAACTTTGGTTGTCCTGTTAAAAAAGTGGTGAGTAAAGGTGCCGGAGCAGGTATTTTGAGAGATATTCCCCTAATGGTTCGCTTAACTAAAGTGATGGCAGAGCATACCAACCTTCCCATTACTGTAAAAACACGTTTGGGCTGGGATCACGATTCTATAAAAATTGTTGAGGTAGCCGAGCGCTTACAAGACGCTGGAGCAAAAGCGATCTCGATTCACGGGAGGACACGTGCTCAAATGTATAAAGGCGATGCCGACTGGCGTCCCATAGCCGAGGTTAAAAATAACCAACGCATGCATATTCCTATTTTTGGAAATGGCGATGTTGACAGTCCTGAAAAGGCAATAGAAATGCGTGACCAATACGGTTTAGACGGTGCTATGATTGGAAGAGCAAGTATTGGAAATCCTTGGTTTTTTAATCAAGTAAAGTATTTTTTGAAAACGAGAACTCACTTAGCTCCACCATCCATCGTAGAACGTGTTGATGCTGCCCGTAGGCATTTGGAAATGGCAATCGATTGGAAAGGAGAAGTTTTGGGAGTTTTAGAAACGCGCAGACATTATACAAACTACTTTAAAGGAATCTCCCATTTTAAAGAATACCGAACCCGAATGGTAACCTCGAATGCATCGGCAGATGTCTTTGCAACTCTAGCTGATGTTGAGGCCAACTGGGGAGACTATGAGATGGTTTAAAGCAACTTAATTCTTTCTCCTACTTGGGCAGTAGCCCATGCCGAAGCAAGACTTCCTAATACAAGAAGTAACAGTAATACCATCGTTACGTTTTGAAACTCCAAACGAACGGGATATGGGAAATTGGTTCCAGGAACATAAAGAAAAGGCAAATAGCGCTGAAGTAACACTAAGGTTGTGCCTAATAAAATTCCAAGGGCACCGCCAACCCAACTGATCATTCCGCCCAAGTAAAAGAAAATCAAACGAATTTCTTTAGGTTGTACACCAAGAGCGTACAATACCTTCAATTGTGGTCTTTTTTCTAAAATCATCATGATCAAAGCACCTACAACATTGAAAAGAGCAATGATAATAACCAAAGTAAAAATCAAATAGATTGCCATTTGCTCGGTATTGAGCATCTTGAAAAGCGCCGCATTGAGCTCCGTTCTGGAACGCATGCGTATTGGTGTTTTGAGTAAAGCTTGAAGCTGTTCTTCGAGTTGCTTTCGATTGAAGCTGGGATCAACTTTTAATTCTAGCGAACTATATACACTTCCCTTTCGTTGAAAAAGATCGCGCGCAAACGACAGGGTTGAAAATATATATTTTTTGTCAAGCTCTTCGCTAACACTATATATTCCAGATACTAAGGCAGTTCTATTGATAAAAGGTTCTTTGAGTTGAGTTGCATTTGCGGATCTTTTGGGAACCGTAAGCACTAAAAAATCGTTGTAATCGTAAACACCTAAACTTAATACTTGGGCTACTCCGCCACCAATTACAACCTCATCAAGCTCCTTGGAAAACCAAGTACCGCTGCTTAAAAAACGATCACTTTCTATTACTTTTTGATAGGTCGAATCGACACCCTTGAGATAAACAATATGGTTTTTGTCTCGGTAATTCAAAAACACTTTGTCTTCTATAATTCCAGAAACAGCAAGAATATCATCCAGTTGTTTTATAGAAGCCAGGGCTACCGAATCTATTTCAAGAACTTTTCCTTGAACAGCTTCAACTCGAAAATCAGGATCGAATACATTAGAAAAAGAAAGACCAAAATCTTTGAGACCCGTAAAAGCAGAGAGAACAATTAATAAGGCTGCAGTAGCAATTAGGACTACCGAAAGTGCAATGTAATTGATGATATTGATTACACTTTGTTTGCTTCTAGTAAAGAAATATCGGGAGGCTATGTACAGGGGAAAGCGCACAAGGTTATCTTTTTTTACGAGGAATTAAGCCCTCAGGATTTTTTATGGGATCATTGGTCGCGGTTAAAGCCTCATCAATTTTTTCGATATAATCCAGAGAATCGTCCAAGTAAAAAACAAGTTCAGGAACTTTTCGTAATTGATTTTTCATTAATCGAGCGAGGTCGTGCTTTACCTGAAAACTGTTCGATTTGATTCCTTCGAGCACTTCAAGTGCTTTGGCAGGAGGGAACAAGCTCAAGTATATTTTGGCAATGGAAAGGTCTACTGTTACGGCAACTTTGGTAACTGAAATCAAAAGATTAGAGACCCCTTCTTTACGAACGGCTCCCTGAAGCATTTGAGCAATCTCTTGTTGCAATAAGGTGGCGATTTTCTTTTGTCTTGGACTCTCCATAAGTTTGAATATTGTCTAAAATTAAGGATATTTGTTGGGATGCAGTGCTCAAAAACAAAGTATACCACTTAAAACAGACAATTGATATGATAAAAATTTCTAAAACTTTATGCGCAACATTTTTTTGTTCCTTAAGTTTTCTGCTTTTGGGCAACAAGATCAAGATATCATAGCCCAGCTTATTTTAAAAGACAAATCAATTGTGACAAGCCAAAGGCTTAATCTCGTTTAAAAAGTTAAAAAGATTAGCCCAGATAGCCCAGTATCCCAGCGATAATATGGTTTAAAAAAAGTTTTATTTCCATACCGATCACGATAGATTGAGTCCAGTAGAACAGGCTGAAAAGTTTAACATTCAAGCTTGGAGAATAGTCGGGAACCGCTTTATTGGGATTTCAGAAAACATTGCTCAGGTACCTTGGTTCGAAAATGTAACGAAGTGTGTAGGCACTCGATTGAATGAAGCCATAGCTGAATGCTTGGTTCAGGGCTGGAAAAGTAGTCTGCCCCACTGTAAAAACATCTTGGGAGATTGTGTTTAGGAATTCGTTTTAATATCGTTTTATTGGGCTTTGCAACTCAGAATTTCAGACAGATTAGAGGCGTTCCCACTTATAGTCTCCGTTTAGACGGAAAGATCCCAGATGCGTTTTCTTCCAGCTGTTGGGTTCTATCAGCGATAAAAAAGACTCTTTAGCCCCTTCATACAGATGATAAGTTTCGCCAACTATGGGTTCGAACTTGAACTTGGCGGAGTAAACCATTTGAGTATCGGAAGCCAAATCGACAAAGTTTTTGATTTTGCTCTGCAGGTCTGCAAGCTCCGCTTGGAATTGTTTAGTAACCCGATCAACTCCCTTTTTTTTAAAAGAATCTACATTAGGAATACTGATTACAGGACTGCTGTTGCTTATTGCATAGGGCAATAGTTTTGCAATGTATTTTTTATTTTTTTCGTCCCATGCTACATCATCTGGTTTTTTCGACGATTTCATCTTTAATTATTTATTGTAAAAATAGTCTTCTTCCTTTGTATAGCCAATTTTCCTCTGATAAGATTCATGAAGAAAAATCTTAAATAAGGACTTTTTATTTAGTTTTTCCAAACATTTTAATTAATTATCAACACACTGACCCGCATGAGTTTCACAAAACACACATGATAAATAAGTATACAAGTTGACATATAATTAAAAAAAAACGAAAAATTCAAATGTTTTAATTCTAGGAGTCTTTCTGATATCACTCGCTATTTTTGCATGTTTCCAATTAGGAAAAGTTGGCTCAATTGTTATTGGAAGTGCAGTAGGGTTTTTTATTATATATTAAAACAAGTTATAAAACGCATTTTGAGACCTCTAAGGTAATTATCTAAGATGAAAAAGGGGTCTGGTTTGTTTGGAACATACTCAGATGAAAAGACACCTATGGACTATATGAAAGCTAAACTCAATGAATAAGTTTAAACCAATGCTAGTTTCATTTAATGAGGCATTATACAACAAAGCACTTGCTGCTCTAAAAGAGAAACGCCTTCTAAGAATTGAAGTTACTAAGTGGATTCAAGAGGTTTTATCTATTGATTACAGAGACATTCAAAAGCTTCATGAAAACATGCTAAAGCTCTTTAAGGAACTTGTTTTATAAACCTATAAGGAGGTTAATTTATTAGAACTGATTTCTGAAAATCTAATTGAAACCAAAGTGTTTAATATCGCTAAATGGATAGCCTTACAGAAGCAATATGAGGACATTGATTTACCTATATTCTTTGAGGACGATTCTCCTAATTACGCGCCTTTAAGAATCGACTTCGAATTACGGACTACACGATAAACAGAACCTAAAACTATCAAAAGGGAATAAGTTTATTATAGCATTACAAGAGCTAGCATAGGACGTACATATTAGGCCTCGATTTATTATAAACTCAACTCAAGGGACTATTATATTTGATCACGTTAAGAAAAAGTATATCGTTAGCCCTGAATACATATTTTCCTGAACAGTTGTTTTTCATTTTAGGTGTTTGGAGGGTAGCTATCGTAGCTGTTTAAAGCTCTCCATTCGCTTATTTAGAATATAAGATTTACAGCACAACATGGCGAAATAATACACAAAATAACAGATACAAGAAGGGTGAATCTGGCAATCCAACTGTGGACAACCTAAAGGTAGTTTAAACAGAAAGACAATAGCTAGAATGTACTTAGCCTTCCTTCAAGAAGAAGTCAATCCATTTACAGGCATTAAAGAGCTTCTGAGCAACGAAGACATGATAACTTTGGAATTGGAGCATAAAGCAAAATTGAGCGGCGTGAACGCCTGTAAACCCCTAATGGATTCAGCTTATGTAGCAGTCAAACAAAGTTTAGGAGTGACAGAAGGAGAAAACCCCATATTTAAGCAATTAGATATTTACTTTATTGAATCAACGAAGGCCTAGTAGTAATGATGCTGAACCCTCACTTTAGCTGCTGCTCTCGGTGGGGATTTTTCATGTTTACTTTATTTACCAGTCGTCTTTTTTATCGCTGCTAGATGAATTAGAACTATCGTAATTTTTAGCAGATGTAATAATACCATTAAAATAATCTGTCATTTTTTTGATATACACTATTCCATCTTTTTTGCTTTAGCATTTATTTAATCTTGGACATACCCGGACACTCCTCCATCATTATCTTGGAACATAGATTTTAAAGTGTTAATACTTGGCTTAGATAATACCGGAGCCATATAATTATTAAATAGGGCATAACCTAAAGGGTTATTTTCTTGAATACCTTCTGGAATATTAGCATTATCATTCCATTCTGGAGCAGAGGACCCACCTTCCCAAAACTCTGTACCGAATCCCCACATTCCAAAAGTTAGCAAGTATTGATACTCCTTGAGCATTACTGGCCAAGTATTTCGGTTTGTAATATCACCTCCATACCCAGAAACATCAAAAACACCATTTGTATGTGCTTCTATCATTGCAAGATATATTTTGGTATTAGTAATATCCTGATCCTCTGCCTCCATATTTAATCCGTTAAATGACCCCTGAACAGCTCCTCTGGTTCCAAATCTATGAAGTGTATGTAAAACATGTTCTAAAAGTTCAACTATGTCATCATTACCCGTAAATTGACTATCAACATTTTGAAACCAAACCATATCATCTAATGACATGGAATCACTTAGAGCTTGCAATCCAGCATAACTACTTATTCCTTCGTCTGTCAGTGGACTTGTGGTGTATTCATTACCACCACCATAACCAATTCTTTGGCCAGTTGGATATCCCTGATGCCAACCTTCTTCTCCTAAAAGAATTTTTATCATTTTTTCTTGTGCAACTGGATCAATTCCTGCTGCATCTTTATTCATTAATAATTTAAATGTTTGTGCTACTTTTTTAGCCCATTCATCAGAAACGGCAGGTTGGCCACCAACATTACCTGCTACGAGCAACTTGATACCATAAACATCCAAAGACCTATCGAACCATTCAGATATATTGTTGTTTCCAACTAGCTCTCCACTTGAATAGTAATTTGTTTCTACTTCAATTAATTGAAAATTAGCAGTAAGTGTAAGGTATGAATTTACTGTAATACTGACTACATTGGAAGTTACTTCACTCCCAGTCCAGCCAATAAATTCATATCCAGCGTGAGGTGTTGCAGTAATTGACAGAACAGTACCATCATTCAAAGTTCCTCCAGGTGTTGATACAGCTCCTCCAGTTCCTCCAATTATTGTAGCTGTAAATTGAGTTTCTACTACTTCAATTAATTGAAAATTAGCTGTAAATATTATGTTAGTGTTTAGGGTAATGTTAATTACATTAGAAGTTTCTCTACTTCCTGTCCAGCCTGAAATCTCATACCCTTCACTAGCTGTAGCAGTAATCGATAATTTAGTTCCTTCTTTGTAAGTCCCTCCAGTAGTATTTACACTTCCTCCTTCTGAAGAGGCGACAGCTAAGGTGTAGTTTATAGTTGGTGTGATTACATTTTCTGGACTATCACTAGAACAGGAAATTAGCGTTAGAACAAAAATCAGAGTAAATATATTTTTCATAACAGCTTATTGTATAAATATAATGTACAAAACTTTTTTAAAGCTTGTAGATAAAAGTCAAGTGTTAATGACTCTTTGTAGCCCACGCTTTAGCTTGTCGCTTGTAGTCGGGTTTTTTTATTTTTTTGGAAAAGACTTGTGCGCCAAAAAGAATTAGAAGCACCATTAAAATAGTATTGATGTAATCAGGATAATTAGAGTCACCCCAAAAATTAGCGAAAAATACAATCAGTAGGTTTGCTACAATTACAGCAGCAGTAGTGTACATCAAAATTCTTCAATTCATATTCTTTTATTTATTATACAATAAAAAACTTTTTTTAAAGCTTGTTTTCATTTTTTGTATTTAAAATAAAATCAACATTATCAAAAAACTTACTATTAATACTTATGCTTACTCTAGGATTAAATTTAAACGCCTAAGTTTATACTTTAACTATCGAAACCTTTCAAACAAAAATAGAGTCAGATACTAAAGTAAAGCTGAGTAAAAGTTATATGAAAGTGTCGGTCTATATTACTGTGGCTTCCATTATAGTAACCCTAGTAGTTCCAAATATAATAACTGGCGGATTATTTTGTCTGGTGTATTTACAACCCCGTATCATATTAGTTAGGCACCTAATTTATTTAAAAAAAAGAAATAAGTTCTATGAAAAAAATGATTTATCAAGAAAAGAATAGCTCCTAAGACTAACATACTTCGTTATTGACCAAAGCTTGTTTTCTCACTTTATACTAACGATTGAAATTAAGGTGTCTTTCAAGTATCTGGGACAGACATACAGACACCTATAATAGCGTTGCATAATTTTACGAATAAGACTTTTTTTAATTTAAAAAAGGATTGTAATCAATATCTAATACTGAAAGAATACGAAATGGATTTTTTATATTAAATGATATTAATTCTTTTAAAGAGTCTATTTCATTTCTATTAAAAATCAAACATAAATTTTGTTGCGATGTTTGAATAGGAATTTTCCGCCTTACTAATGTTCCACAATATTTTGTTTCCCAATATTCAAGATTAATATTTTCAACCACATTTTGAAAAGCAATTAATTCACTTGGAGTAAAGTCAATATATATATTATTAAAAATTAGATGATACAAATTACATCCTTCGCAAAATGAAAGTAGTCCTTTATGATTTAGGATGATTGTTTTTCCATGAATACACATAAGTTTAAAATTTTAATAACAGTTTGTAATGATCTTCCCATTATCTTGAAATTGACGAAGAGGTTTTAATAAATGTTTGTAGGTTATTTCTTCTAAAGTATCTAAAACAGAATATTGCATTTTCTCGGAGCCACACAACATAAAAACACCACCATTTTTTAAAGTTTTAGCTACTTTAATTTGATGTTTTAATAAGATGTTTTGAACATTTGTACTCTTGTTACATTCAGAAAATGCTAGTTCATAGTTGATATTTTTTCCTAAAGAAGGAGTCTCTTCCAAAACTTCACGATAATATTCAAATGAGGATTCTGTATTACCCTCCCAAATTAATTTTAAATCAGTTTTATGGTTTTCAATTGCAAATCCCAGGTAAGGAACAATTCCGGTACCATCAGCAATATACCACACAGATGTTACTTCTTTTGGAAAATGGAATTTGTGATTTTTTTTAATAATACCCTGAATATTATCTCCAACATTCAAACTACAAAGATATGATGAACAAATCTCATTAGGATACCACTGAATGCTTAACAAAATCTCTTTTCCTAACTTTCCAATATAATATAGTCTTGGACCTTTATAACCTTGTAGAGAAATACTCATTAAATCACCAGATTGAAAATCATTATTTTTTATTGGTGTCAATCTAAACAACACTAAATTTTCTGAGTTTAGAGCCCTTCGTTTTGTGATTTTAAATATATCATAATTTATCATTCCGTTTATTATATTTACAATTATTATTTAGACTTATTCTAAATAGTATTATGTTTGTTGCAAATATATCATTATTTAGAATAAATCCAAATAAAGAAATGTGTAATAAACCGAAGAATTGTTTACAAAATAAAAAGGGAATTCATTTTTGTTCAAAATGCAAGTTATATCACTTATTAGTTGTTGTGCTATCTGATCAAGTGCTTATAACTCAAAAACAAATAAATAAAATAAAAAAACACCTAAGTATATTTTATTCCAAATATTGGGAAGAAGAATTTTACAATTCTTCCAGAATTATGGAAACTCCTAATTTAATTTGCAAAGAAAACCTTATACTAATCTTTAACAAAAATGAATTTGAAATATTTAAAAGCTTATTAAATAATAATTATAATAGATCTGGGATTTTAACTGTTGACTTCACAGAGTATTATCTGATTCTTTGTTCAGATTAAAAGTTGGTGAAATACTAAAAGTGGTACTTTTAACATTAACGTAATTTTCAACGTAAATAAAGTTTAAAAGGATAAGTAGCTAACACTTAAATACTCTTGAAATCATCGATATGACTAAAACTGGTACTGTATATCAGTTGCTTAGAGTAGCTTACTCATAATTAACCAGCCCTTCAAACGCTTCCACACAATCACAAACTTTTATCACTTCTAGTCCTGTTGTTTGTATGGCTTAGCATTTACTAGGTCAGATTTGTTGTTTACATATAGCCGTTTGTATTATGCAATTATGTGATTTTGTATGCAAATGAATAGCTTTGAAGTACAAATTTAAATTCTTTCTAGATACAAGGTTTCAATTAGAAAACGGTAATTACTCCGTCAAGGCAGATTTATATTCTTTTAGATTAAAAACTAATTCTGTTTTCAAAATCAATAATGTGTTTTCTAGTAATGGAAATATCATTTATAATTGTACAGCAAATCTGACGCTGTAAGCTACAATTCCTATGTATAGTCGGATTGGAAGGATAAAAAGTTTATAATTGCATGGAAGTGTTTGAAGGGCTGGTTAATTATGAGTCACTACTCTAACCAACTGAGCTATAGGACCGTTGTTGTCATATCAAGACCTTAAAGAGTATTTAAAAATTAACTAGAATTAATTAAAGGTCTATTTGCATAAATATTTGCATAATTCTTAAAAGTACCACTTTCAGCATTTCAACGACTTAGGTGCAAATATAACCGTATTTAGAATTTAAAAAAGGCTTACCGTTAAAATTATGCAACGAATATTATAGGTGTCTGTCTGTCTACCCCAGACACCAGTAAAACCGTCTAAATCATCAAAAGACTTCAGATAATAAAAACAAGCTTTAAAAACAGTTTTGTACATTAGTTGCAAATAACAATATATTATGTAAAAATCATTATTTATTCTTGCTTTTTTGTTTGCCCTGAATGGTTACGGTCAGGCTATATTTAAAGGGTTAAATTATGGAATGTCTAAATCTGAAGCAAAAAAAGAATTTAAAGCTAATAAAGATATTTACACTAAAATAGACCTTGGAGATGGGGTCTTGCATCGGATTTATCAACAAAACTTTATTTATGATAAAGATAAACTTGTTGGCATTACATACAGCCCTAAAGATAAGGCGCTTGGTCAAGACCTTGAAAATACAGTGCTATATTTAACAAAAACTAGAAGTTTTTTTGAAAGTATTGATTTTGAAACTTATATTGAGAATGAATTGTGGAACGCTCCTGTAGAATACATAAAGTCAGAAAGTAAATGGGGTCTTGCATTAAATAAAAAAGATAAAACTACAATGGTACAGATGTTCCCTATGGAATTACAAAAAGACAGTTATTTAGTTAAGTTAGTGCTTTGGCATCACAAAACTTGGTTAGGTTATGTTGAGGCTGAAGAAAAGCGTCAAAAAGACAGAGCAGATAAAAGTGGGTTTTAGATAAATATTACTAGGCAACTAAACATAAAAAACCCCCACTAAAGCAACAAGCTAAAGTGAGGGTTTCAAAGCATCAATACCACTTGACCCTTGTTTAATCAATAACGTCTATATCCAATTGCTTAAATATGGGGGGTTCTGCTTCTGTTACTTCTACATTTTGTTTGACTGCTCCATAAGCTGATTCCATTAGGGCTTTATAAGCGTTTAAGTCTGAAAAATAACACCAGAAGAACCGTCTAAATCATCAAAATACGTCAGATAATGAAAGCAGGCTTTAGTCAACTGCCATATATAATCAGTTAACTAATCTATACTGATTT
>Ga0307998_1001568_pt1 | contig 12264 bp, 16 predicted proteins | sample Davwhametageno37_FD_203147 | JGI IMG/M metagenome (GOLD analysis project Ga0307998, IMG submission 203147) | Marine microbial communities from Davis Island wharf, Antarctic Ocean - #37 | ecosystem: Environmental > Aquatic > Marine > Unclassified | place: Antarctic Ocean: Davis Island wharf...
TAGCATTTGAATCGCGACCATTTCGAGAACTACCACCTGCTTTTTTATGTGCCATATTTAATTTTCCTTCGAATCTTTATTTAACTGCGATCTTATTAATCTTAATCTCTGTATAACTCTGCCTATGACCTTGTGACTTTCTGTATCCTTTTCGACGATTCATTTTGAAGATTTTTACCTTATCTCCCTTTCCATGTGAGACGATAGTAGCATCTACGCTAGCGCCTTTAACGATAGGCGTTCCAATTGTTACTTTATCACCATCTACAAGTGTTAAAACCGAACTTATGTTGAGCGCTTTTCCAACTTCAGTTGAAAGCTTCTCGACTTTTAATGTATCACCTTCAGTTACTTTAAACTGTTTACCGCCTGTTTTAATTACCGCGTACATTTGACATACCTTATTAAAAATTATTAACAAATTAGATGAGCGATTATACTCATAAAACTAAAAACTATCAATTAATTAGATTGTTTAACGCAAGCAATTATCAATGACTATTCTTTCAAATTAAAATTTAAGCTTAATGTGATAAAATTTTATCTAAATTAATTAACTTAAGTATACATTTTTGTCCTTAGATACTATAACCTCGCCGATAAAGATTCAATTGGAATCAGTGAACGATGTGATTAAAAGATCACTTAGTTCGGATATCCCGATTATTAATCAAATTTCTAGCCATATTATTAGTAGTGGTGGAAAAAGAATGAGGCCAATTTTACATCTTTTAATTTCAGGTATGGATGGAGAAATTAAAGAAGTTAACCATAAAATTGCAGCAATTATTGAATTTATTCATACCGCCACCCTTCTTCATGATGATGTAGTAGATCAGTCTGCAAAAAGACGAAATATTCAAACTGCAAACGCATTATTTGGAAATGCAGCCAGTGTTTTAGTTGGAGATTTTATATACTCTAGATCATTTCAGATGATGGTGGCTATTGATGATATGAAAATAATGAATATTTTATCTAATACTACTAATGCCATCTCGGAAGGAGAGGTATTGCAGCTTTTAAATAGTCATAATCCAGACGTAAGCGAAGAGCAATACTTTAAAGTAATCCAATTTAAAACTGCTAAACTTTTTGAGGCATGCGGAAGTCTTGCAGGAATAGCAAATAATAATAGTTCTGAAAGGATTAACTCATATGCTAGATTGGGGTTTCATTTTGGAATTATCTTCCAATTAATAGATGATATTCTTGATTATTCAGGCAATGCAAGCCAAATTGGTAAAAATTTAGGTGACGACCTAAGTGAGGGAAAAATTACTTTACCATTAATCTATGCAATGAAAGGTTCTACAAAGAGCGAACGCAAGCTGATTAATGAGGCTATTAAAGTCGGAGATATAAGTAAACTTCCAGATATTATTACTATCATGGCCGATACAAAATCAATATCAAAAGTTCAAACAAAATCTGAAGAGCAGTTAAGCAAGATTAATTTAGTGCTGGATAAACTACCAAATAATGATTATAAAAAAATAATAAAAGATCTTGCTGAATACTGTGTATCTAGAAAAAATTAATGCAGAAGGATTCTCTCACCGCTTTCAATATTATAATAGTTTAACTGTGCAGCGCTAGCATTTTTTTTAATAATGTCGCCCTGAAAGACTGCTTCACCATCTATATCGACTCTTGCATACCCACTGCTGTAAAGTGTAACTTCAGCATCCTGATTTTCTTGTTTTAAGAAGAAAACTATATAATTATCATTCTCTGATTCTGACCATACTTCCCAATTATTTTGTCCCGACAATTGACTGAGCCAACCTGCCAAATCAACCTCTACTTTACATACTACGGAATCAAGTAATGAGAAGGAGTCAGAAGGTAAATTAATTAGGTGACTTTCTATTTTTTTTTCTTTCATAATTGTTTTTAATTTATCATATAAACTAATAAATTAATATGGTATTAAAATTAAAATTTTTATAGGAACAGTTTAATTGTATATAGTTGGTTTAACAGGGGGTATTGGCTCAGGAAAAAGTGAGGCTACAAAAATATTTAAAAGTCTAGTAGTTCCCATAATAGATCTTGATGATATTGCTCATGACCTTACTCAAAAAGGTTCGCGTGGATATAATGATATTACCAAATTTTATGGGGCTAAATATCTTGATAAAAATAATGAAATAACAAGAAGAAATTTAAGATACGATATTTTTAAAAATCCTGAAATAAAGAACAAAATTGAATCCATACTTCACCCACTAATATTCAAAGAGTGTAAGAAAAAAATAGTCCAACATGGATCTGATAAATATATAGTGATAGTGATACCATTACTTTTTGAAACTAAAAATTATTTAAAATTAATAGACGAAAGTTTACTAATTGATTGTGACGAAAAAAAACAATTTGAAAGAGTTGGGGAAAGAGATAAAATAGACAGCAACCTAATAAATTTTATTATGAAATCACAATTATCTCGAGATGGTAAAAAAAAGTGGTCTAATAAAATAATCAATAACGACTCGACTTTGATAGCACTTGAGAGCAAGATTCGGCAATACCATACAAACTTGATGGCTAAAATTAATGGAAAAATAGAATGATTAATTATGAATTTCCCCTGAATGAACGAATAAGAAAATTTCTCAGAATCGAAGAAATTTTTAAGAAGATGGACGCTCAAATAAACGGTAAGAATGAATTTTCTGCTCACATTTGTTTTGCTACTTTTTTTGATATTATGACATTTGCATCTCGAGGAGACCTCAAGGTCGAACTTATACAAGAAATTGAAAAACAACGATTAAAATGTAGGTCCAAAATTAAAACAAAAAAAAATAAAAAAATTTTTGCGGATCTCAACAAAATAAGGTTACAGCTAGAAAAATCAAAAAATATTGCTGAACTTAACTTTGGTGGTGATAAATTTCTGCATGAACTTAAAACAAGGGCTAATAGTCCATATGGTATTGTATCAATTGATTTTCCAGAGTTTCAGTTTTGGTTAAAGTCTACAAATTTTACAGAAAGAAAAGCTTATTTTACAAATAAGCTAAATGATATTAATTCAATAAAAAATGCAATTACCACCTTAATGAATCTTTTACGAAAAAATATTGTAAACAAAGCACTAGAAACTAAGTCGGAAGAAATTCAATATAAACTTGACCCATTACTCAAGAATGATTTGGTTGTTATAACATTACCCTCAACACTAAAGTGTTTCCCTATTATTTCATCGAATAAATATGCTGTTAATGTGCACTTAAGAAGAAACTCAACCAAACCTGAAACTAAGACTATTAAATTTAAACTTGGCATTGCTTCATTCTAATATGCCTTATAAATGTCCAAATTGTAGTAAAGATTCAAGCCTTTCTAAAGATAATAAATATAGGCCATTTTGCTCAGAAAAGTGTAAGTTAATAGACTTTGGAGCTTGGGCAACGGAAAAATTTCAAATACCTGGAAATAAAAATGATAATGAATTCGATGAAAATCTTTAACCCTTTAGTCTCTACTATACTTTTTTCTTTAATATCTTTTTATGCATTTGGATCTGAATTTTCAATATCAGCTGATAATACTTTTATCTCAAAGTTACGTCCTGGGCATAATCTTACCGTTGGTTACATGAATATAGTTCCTAGTGATAATGCAACAATAATAAAAATTGAAGCAAAAAAAATTGGCCGTATTGAAGCTCATTCAATGATTATGGATGGTGAAATAATGAAAATGAGAAAAATTTTACCTGAGCTATTTAAAAATAAAAAATATCAATTTAAATCAGGAGGTAATCATCTTATGCTTTTTGATGTAGAAAGAGATCTTAAAGAAGGTGATGATGTTAATCTGTTATTTACTTTCCAGTTAAAAAATAAAAAAATATTTTCTAAAGTTATTCAATTTAAAGTTAAATAATCAATCCCAGATTAGTCTTTGCGACGCTATTCCTATTCCTCCACTCTCTAAAGCATCTTGATAATCATCAGTCCCCAAGCCTCCAAGAGCATAAATTGGTATATTAACTTTATTTACTATTTTTTTAAACTTATTCCAACCTATTGGCTGCATACCGCGATGAGATAAAGTTTTTTTTACTGCAGATAAAACTAAAAAATTAATATTTAATTTTTCAGCAAAATCAACTTCTTCTTTTGTATGACATGAAGCTGATACTATTAGATTTTTAGGTATTTTTTTAATATTTAGAAGGTCATTAGATGTCAGGTGGACTCCATCAGCCTTTAATTCATAAGCTAGGTTTATATCAGAATTAATTATTACTTTTACATTTTTTCGCTTACAAACCTTTATAACTTCTCTCGAAAAAATTTTAAACTCATTATATGAAATATTTTTTTCACGAACTTGCACCATCTTCAATCCATCACTAATCTTTTTTTGTAATTTATTAAAAAAAACTTTTTTGGATGTCTCTGATAAATTTGTTATTGCATAATATTTTGGAATATCGAATGCTTTCTTAATAAATAAATTAGCTGGAAGAATAGGAGAAACTTTTGGTTCTTGTAGGTACGTCCATACTAGCCTTTGATTTTCTTTTGGAGTAATCTTGCCTTCCCACTTGAATACTTTAAAAAAATGAAGTGTTATATGTTTACCTCCAAAGTTGACACTTCTTGTCACCCATTTTTCATATTGGGTTATCTTGACACCAATTTCTTCATAGATTTCTCTATACAAAGCATCGACTGATGTTTCATTTTTTTCAATTTTACCGCCTGGAAACTCCCACCAGCCCTCCCAAGGTTTTGGAGGTGGACGTTGTGCAAGAAGTACTTGGTGATTGGTATTAATTAAAACTGCGACTGAAACATTAACATTCACTACTTTATGTTCTATATTCAGCATTAATTTTGACATATTCATAAGATAAGTCAGTTGTCCACACTGTTGATTTACAATTTCCTTTGTTTAAATTAACCTTTAAAAAAATCTCAGAACCCTTCATTTCTTTTTGGATTTTTATCTCATCAAAATCTTCTGCAATAGAACCTTTAGTAGCAAATAGTATTTCATTAATACATATGTCAATTAATGGTATATCTAGCTCCTTTAAATTACTATTGCCAATCGCTGCCAATATTCTTCCTAGATTTGGATCTGAAGCAAAAAAAGCTGTTTTTACAAGAGAAGATTTGGCTATACTCATCCCTATTTCCTTACACTCACCCACACTATTTCCACCTAGAACTTGAATCGTTATGAATTTTGTAGCGCCCTCCCCGTCTCTTATAATGGCTTGAGAAAGCTCAAGAGCAATATCAAAAATTGCTGATTTTAAAACTTTATAATCTTTATCTTCCTTTGCTATTTTTGAGTGCTTCGCTTGATTTGTCGCAGCAATTATAAATGAATCATTTGTTGATGTATCACCATCTACAGAGATACAATTAAATGTAGTATTAACAATTTCTTTATTTAATTTTTGTAGCATTTCTAGAGAAATATTTGCATCAGTTAAGATAAAAGCCAGCATCGTAGCCATATCAGGATGGATCATTCCGGCACCCTTACTGATTCCGGTAATTGTTAGTTTTTGGTCCTGAATTTGTATACTTTTTGATACGGCTTTTGGAAGAGTATCAGTCGTCATAATTGCTTCTGCTGCCCCAAGCCAATTATTGCCTTTCAAACCTTTAGCTAAATCAGGAATCGCTTCATTTATTTTATGAACTGGAAGTGGTGTCATAATAACGCCAGTTGAAAAAGTTAAAACCTGATTAGGCTTAACATCTAATGCTTTTGCTATTGATTTACAAATCGATTCGGCGTCCTCTATCCCCTTGTCTCCAGTTCCAGCATTAGCTGACCCAGTATTTACAATTAATGCTTTTATGGCACTAGTTTCTTTAAGGTGATTTTTTGAAACTACCACTGGGGCTGCACAAAATTTATTCTGAGTAAAGGTAGCAGAAACTATGGATTTATCATCAAGAGCTATTAGCATCAAATCTTTTCGATTTTTATACTTAAGTCCAGCTGATAGAGTAGCGAGTTTGATTCCAGGCACACTTAATAAGTCTTTATTAACTGGCATTTTTAAATTAATAGACATATTTATTTTTGTCTCCAAATAGTACCTTTAGCAGTATCTTCTAATAGAATATCATTTTCTAAAAGAAGTTTTCTAATTCTGTCAGCGTCTTCGTAATCTTTATTTTTTTTTGCTAAATTTCTTTCTTTGATTAACTCATCAATATTTAGTCCATCGTCTCTAATGGAAGGCATCATAACCCCTTGTAAAAAGTCATCTGGATTCATAGTTAAGATTCCTAAGGTGTTAGCTAGACCAACTAAAAGCTCTATTTTTTTATCATCTTTATTCTTATTTATTTCATTAGCTAATTCGTACAATATAGCTATAGCTGAAGGTGTATTAAAGTCATCATCAAGTGCAGCTTTAAATCTTACTGCATAATTGTTTGACCAATCAATTTCAGATTTATAAGATTTAACTTTATTTCTAATAGATAGATATAGCCTTGTTAAGCCTTGTTTAGAATCATCTAATTGGATATCTGAATAATTTAAAGGGCTTCGATAATGAGCTCTTAAGATAAAAAATCTAACAACTTCTGGTAAATATTTTTTTAGTATTGATCGAATCGTAAAAAAATTACCTAGAGATTTCGACATTTTCTCATTATCAATTTTTACAAAGCCATTATGGAGCCAATAATTTGCCATTTTACAATCGTTTGATGCCTCAGACTGTGCAATTTCATTCTCATGATGTGGAAATTGTAAATCCTGCCCTCCTCCATGAATATCAAAATGATCACCGAGGATTGCATGACTCATAGCAGAGCATTCAATATGCCAACCTGGCCGACCTGCTCCCCATGGAGAATCCCACGCTGGCTCATCTTTTTTTGCTGATTTCCACATGACAAAATCAAAATTATTTTTTTTATATGGATCGATGTCTACCCTATCCCCAGCTCTTAGATCTTTTAATGTTTTGCCAGACAATTTTCCATAACCACTAAATTTTGAGACGGAGTAATAAACATCATTATTCTCTCCCACATAAGCAAATCCCTTGACTATTAATGTTTGAATCATATTAATAATATCGCCAATATGATTAGTTGCTTTTGGTTCGGAATCTGGCTGCAGAACACCAAGTGCATCAGCGTCTTTATTCATCTCAAGTATAAATCTTTCAGTTAACTGATTAATAGTAATATTTTCTTCAATTGCTTTTGCTATGATTTTGTCATCGATATCGGTAATATTCCTGACATATTGAACTTTATAACCACTCATCTTGAACCAGCGGTTAATCACATCAAAAACAACCATAACTCTCCCATGACCTAAATGACAAAAGTCATAAACTGTCATTCCACATACATAGAGACGAACCTCTTGTGGTTTAATAGATTTAAAAATTTCTTTTTGTTTTGTTAAGCTGTTGTATAGTGAAAGCATTTATAATTGAGTGTATACGCCATTGAGTGGTATTAAAAATTCATTTATGATAGATTTAATTATTCAAAAATTATACCATGCAACATTTTTAGTTCTGCAACCAAAATTAATAAATATAATGAGAGAGATTTTCTATGAAAAATATACTTAAAATAATAGTCATAAATTTGTTCATCGTGATAAGTATGAATGCAGTTTCTAAAGATTCTAATACATTTATTATTGAAACAAATAGAGGTAATATAACAATCGAAGTTTATCCAGAAAAAGCCCCAAAAACAGTTAAGAACTTTAAGCAATATATTGCAAACGAATTCTATAACGGACTTATTTTTCATCGGGTAATCGGAGGATTTATGATACAAGGTGGCGGCTTTGACGACAATATGATGCAAAAGAAAACGAATGAACCAATTATTAACGAATCAAATAATAAGCTTAAAAATAATGCTTATACATTAGCAATGGCAAGAACAAATGACCCTAATTCAGCCACCTCACAGTTTTTTATAAACCTAGTAGATAATGATTTTTTAAATTATTCTGGGTCAAGCTCGAGTGAAATTGGTTATTGTGTTTTTGGAAGCGTAGTCGAAGGAAAAGATATTGTTAACAAAATTGGAAAATTTAAAACATCTTCAAAGAATGGGCAAAGTGACGTACCCATCAAAAAAGTCGTCATTAAATCAATCATACAAAGGTAGATATAAATGAAAATTAAAACAAATCTTGGTAGCTTTTCGTTGGAACTTGATGAGCTAAATGCACCAATATCATCCAAAAACTTTAAAGATTATGTTGAAAAAAGTTTTTTTAACAAAACTATTTTCCATCGAGTAATAGATGGATTTATGATTCAAGGTGGTGGTTTTGAGTTAGATATGACCCAAAAAGAAACTCACTCCCCTATTAAAAATGAAGCAAGCAATGGGTTAAAAAATGAGAAATATACTGTAGCAATGGCGAGAACAAGTGATCCTGATTCTGCGACCTCACAATTTTTCATCAATACATCTGACAATAGTTTTCTTGATCATCCAGGTCAAGATGGAGCAGGTTACTGTGTTTTTGCTAAAGTTACTGAAGGTTTTGATGTTATTGATAAAATTAATTCTGTCAAAACTGGATCTCAAAATGGCCATCAGGATGTTCCTGTTGAGCAAGTAATTATTGAGGAAATAACAGCTGATTAAGGTTGAGACAAGTGCTCTATTCGTTTCTGATACTCACTTGAGTGAAGATTCTCCGGCTGTAATTAATCAATTTAATAGTTTTATAGAAAATCATGCAAGTCAGCATGATTTTCTATTTATTCTTGGTGATCTTTTTGAATACTGGATTGGCGATGATGCCAATCAATTTAATTCAGTAGTATCAGCGCTTCAAAGATTAAAATCTAAAATTTATTTTATACCTGGTAATAGAGATTTTTTAATTGGGACTAAATTCTTAAATAAAACTAATATTATTGTTCTTGAGGATCCAACATTGATTGAGCTTGGAAATCAAAAGGCAGTAATTCTTCATGGCGATACTTTATGCATCGACGACAAAGAGTATCAAGAATTTAGAAAAATGGTTAGATCAGAAAAATGGAAAAATAATTTTATAAATATGGAAATTGATAAAAGATTAGAAATTTGTAAAGACTTAAGAATAAAAAGTAGTGAGGCACAAAAAAGTAAAAGTGACTTTTTAATGGATGTAAATGAAAATGAAGTAAAAAAATTATTTAAAGATTTAAACTTTCCTCAAATAATGATTCATGGTCATACCCATCGTCCAAAAAAACATGAGTATTTACTAGATAATAATATTTGTAATCGATGGGTGTTGGATGACTGGTATGATTCAGGGAGTTACTTAATCTGGAATGGTGACAAACTCTGTACCGGATTACTATAATTTATTTATTTTGTTAAACTCTTCTTTCCTATTTTTTTCAGCAGCTTGATTCAGAATGGCATTAATATATTTATACCCATCTATACCTCCAAATGTTTTTGTTATCTCTATTGCTTCGTTTATTACTACTTTATATGGGACTGAGTTGGAATACTTCAATTCGTAAAGTGAGCTATATATAATAGATAATTCGATTGGGCTTAGCTCATCATATGATCGGTCAAGATAACTCGTAATTTCTATTTTTAGTGTCTCTAAATTCTTAAAAACACCTTTTAAAATTTCTACGTAGAACTTTTCATCCGCTCTTATGAAGTCTGGGTCATCACGAATATCTTTTTGAATTTGTGTTAAATCAAACGTATTAACCAAACCACGATAAATACTTTTCATAACTAATTCTCGTGACTTTCTTCGGTTATTAATTTTTTTTCTTGATTTACTTTGAGTTATTTTAGAATCAATCATTACAGTAATTTTTTAATGCCATTTCAATAGCTCCTTTGGCTGCCTCCTCACCCTTAATGTCAACTCTCACAAGGGCTTCTGTTGAACTATTTGTAGTTAATACAGCATTGATAATTGGAATTGAATTATCTAACTGAACTCGCATAATTCCACTTGCTGATTCATTAGAGACTATTTCAAAATGGTATGTATCTCCTCTTATAACCAAACCAATTGCAATCATTACATCAATATTGCTTTTAGATTCTTTCATCTTTTTTAATGCGATAGGAATTTCTAGCGCACCGGGTACGGTTATATGAGTTACGTTTTTTTTACTCACTCCTAATGCTAGTAATTTTGATATACAAGCTCTAGAAATTTTTTCTACAATTTCATTATTAAATCTAGATGAGACTATCCCAACAGATAAAATTTTTATTTCTTCTTCATTCATATTATCCTATTGAAAAATTATCAACCCTTTTTGTAATGCATTTATGATTCCCCAACCAATTGGAACACTTACAACTAACCAGGCTATTGGTAATAGAAAGCTTTGTAGGGATTTGTTAGTATGTGTTGAGCTGCTTACTAGCTTTTCTTTGTTACTCTCAGTACTCATTTGCTCAGCCTTTAGTTGTTTTTCAGTCATAAAGAATTTCTTATTAACAGGTTTTATTAGTAAATTAAGGATAAAACCAACAACTAAAAGTATGGCTAATATTTTAAAGCTAGAGTTATATGCCTGATCAGGAGGAATACCTTGTGATAATTGATACTCTCTTAAATATGAAATCAGCATTGGTCCGATAATTCCTGCGAATGACCATGCAGTTAAAAGTCGGCCATGAATAGCGCCTACATGCTGAGTCCCAAAAATATCTGCCAAATATGCAGGTATTGTTGCGAATCCTCCACCATACATTGTGAGAATAACTAAAGTAATCAAAACAAAGGTTGCAATATACTGATTTAGACCAGCCCAGGGTGCTAATAAATATAAAACTGTTCCTAGACTAAAAAATATTGCATAAGTCAACTTTCTCCCAAGAAAGTCAGATGAAGATGCCCAAAAAATCCTACCAATAATATTTGATAAAGACAATAATGCACCGAATCCTGTGGCAATTGCACCAATTATCAATGGATCAAAACTGCTAGCAGCGATTTCTTGGAACATTGGCTTTGCAACAGACAAAACACCTATTCCCGCCGAAACATTTAAACAAAGTACACCCCATAAAAGCCAAAATTGTGGAGTTTTATGAGCAACTCCAACATGAACATGATTTGACGATATCATTGCACTAGTTTTTTTAACTTCGGATTTCCATCCTTCAGGCCTCCATCCTTCTGCTGGGACTCGGTATCCAAAAGCACCGATTGTCATTGAGATTAGATAAATACAACCCATAATAAAGAAAGTCTGAGCAATGCCATAACTACTAATAAGATTGTCTCCTAAAGGCATCCCAATCATAGCTCCCCCGCCAAACCCCATAATTGCCATACCAGTCGCTAGACCTCTCCTGTCTGGAAACCACTTAATTAATGTTGATACTGGAGAAATATAACCAAGCCCAAGTCCAATACCACCGATTACACCAGCACCTAACCAAATTAACCACAGTTGATGCAATGAAACACCTAGTGATGCGATCATTAAGCCTCCGCCCCAAAATATTGCTGCTGCCACTCCAGCTTTTCTTGGTCCTGCTTTTTCAAGCCAATGACCAAAAACTGCTGCCGACATCCCCAGGAATACTATAGCTATTGCAAAAGTCCATACAACATCACTCCTTAACCAATCACATGAAGTTGTAAATGCTCTTTCCCAAAAACCTATCGCTTCTCCACATTCACTTCCAATTAATTTAGTTAGGCCTGGCCAGAATATACTAAATCCATAAATCATCCCGATCGATAAATGGATAAATAAAGCTGCAGGTGGGACCATCCAACGATTAAATGACTTATCTGCAACAATTTTACTCTTAGCTAAAGATTCAAACATAACAAGCACCTTTAATATTTAATATTTTAAAGGTTAATCATAAGCTATTTCCTATCAATTTTCTTACGATTTTTCAATTAAAAAGTATTTCCTATTATTACCATATGATTGTCATATAAATGTCATATAAATGTCATAATATAAAAAAATTGATTTTAAAGAGTAGATTATGCCAGCAAATATATTGATAGTAGAAGATGAAAGCTCAATACTAGAACTTATCTCGTTAAATATTCACCAAGCGGGCTTTAATCCAATTCGAGCAATTAATGCAGAATATGCTAACAATATCGTTAAAGAAACTATCCCCGACCTGATAGTACTTGACTGGATGTTACCTGGAATGGATGGCATTGAGTTTGCAAAAAGGCTTAGAGCTAACTCTGAAACTAAATCGATCCCAATAATTATGTTGACTGCGAAAGCTGACGAGGACAACAAGATCAAAGGTTTGAATG
>Ga0307998_1001569_pt1 | contig 12258 bp, 8 predicted proteins | sample Davwhametageno37_FD_203147 | JGI IMG/M metagenome (GOLD analysis project Ga0307998, IMG submission 203147) | Marine microbial communities from Davis Island wharf, Antarctic Ocean - #37 | ecosystem: Environmental > Aquatic > Marine > Unclassified | place: Antarctic Ocean: Davis Island wharf...
TATTAGGGTCTCCAAATTGCCAAAAGGAAATAGTTACCTCATTATTGATATTTGCAAGAGCACTTGCTGGAATATTTACATAGTCACCCCATTCAAATTTTAAATAGCCATCTTCTTGCGTAGAATGAACGCCCATGTTCGAAGCTGTTGTTTCTCCATTCAAAACTGTTCCAGTTCCTGTCGAGGTGTTGTTAAAACTGAAATCAATCACAACATTTGAAGTTCCATCCCAATTGAATGGAGTACTTAAGTTAATACTGTCAATTCCTGTAGCAGTAAATTGAGTATTCATTAAATAAAGTTCAGTTAGGCCAGTATTTTCATATGAATATTCACTTAAAGTAGTAAGTGAAGAGTTCTTCATTTTTACAGATAGATAGTTCATATTACTTCCTAGTGCTGTGATATCAATTTTTAATTTACTTATATTTCCTGCTGTAAGACCAGACCCTAATAACTCAGTTGCTGTCCATAAGTATTGCGCTTTATTATTTGTATTAGAAGCATCAAATGTTTGTGTAGTTGAATTTGTTCCTGTCCCTACTGTGTTATTTGATTCTGATGTTACTCCATCATAAACGATAAAATATTGATTTTGCTCGTAATATGTATATGTTGGACTATTGGTGAAGTTAATAGTGTCTGGATAAGAACCATTTAATAAATACCTAGAAGATCCAACATTTTCGTGTTGGTACAGATTTGTGTAAGTAGTATAATCCCATTCACCACAAGAAAAATTATCTTGAGTCGTTGCAGCATCACACTTAAGTGTGTAATACATTAACACTTTTTCATAAGTAGTGTCTTGTGGAAAAATATACCAACCTCTTCGTTTGGTAATATCACTAAAATCTAAAGTTTGAACAATTGTTGTGTCTTGTGCTAGAACTAAGCTGCTGCAAAATACGAGTAGTAATATGTTTAGTAGTAATTTTCTCATGGTATATTTTCTGATTGAATAATAAATTTAAATATAATTAATAGTAAAGATATTTAGTCTCTATTGCTTATTGAAATAAACAAAGGGTACATTATGTCTAAAGCTATTAATCTAGGTGTTAAATTATCAAATGTTTTTTAATTTAAGATTAATATATAGAGCGCTAATTTTCTTAAATTTGGATTTCTAAAGTTTATTGAATGAAGCCGAATAATCTCTCAAAAAAAATAGTCAAGACCATGTTCGATCGCGATGCCTTTAGTAAATGGTTGGGTATTGAAGTTGTTAAAGTAGAAAAAGGCTTTTGTGAACTAAATTTAATCGTAAGGGAGGAAATGACCAATGGGTTTAAAATTGCTCATGGCGGAATAACGTATAGTTTGGCGGATAGTGCTTTGGCATTTTCCTCAAATTCTCACGGTAGGAAAAGTGTTTCAGTAGAAACATCAATTTCACATATAAAACAATGTTTAGTTGGAGATGTAATTACTGCTAAAGCAATAGAAAAGTCCATATCACATAAGATTGCGATTTACGAAATAATAATTACTAATCAGAAAGAGGAGACTGTGGCTTTGTTTAAAGGGACAGTTTACAGAACGAGTAAAGATTGGATATAACAAAATATTAAAAAATCATGTATTTATTTTTTGACACAGAAACAACAGGATTACCTAAAAACTGGAAAGCTCCAGTTACTGATTTAGAGAATTGGCCTAGAATGATACAAATAGGTTGGACTTTGTGTAATGAAGAAGGGAAACGAGTTGATTTTGCTGAGTTTATTATTAAACCGAATAACTTTACAATTCCTGCAGAAGCATCAAATGTGCATGGGATTACAACAGAAAAAGCAATAGAAGAAGGAGTAGATTTAGACTTCGTTTTAAATAAATTTAATGAAATGGTGAATGAGTCTGGTTTTATAGTGGCTCACAACATTAGCTTTGATGAGAAAATTATTGGAGCAGAATTATTGAGAAGAAGTATTGAAAGTGATTTTGAAAGTAAACCTAAATTATGTACCATGAAGGCTTCTACAGATTACTGTAAAATTCCTGGACCTTTCGGTTATAAATGGCCTAAATTATCTGAGTTACACATTCAGTTGTTCGGACTCGATTTTGCTGGAGCACATGATGCTTTTGCAGATATAGAAGCTACAGAAAGATGTTTTTGGGAAATGAAAAGATTAGGATTAATTTAATGAGATTGGGTAGCTTTATAAAAGGGTGCAAAATATGAGGCGAGTGTTTGTCGAGTTTCAAGAGACATTAATAGAAAATAATAAAGACATATGAAAGAAGCATATATTATAGACGCAATAAGAACTCCAGTAGGAAGTTTTGGAGGAACATTATCAGCAGTAAGAGCGGATGATTTGGGAGCAATTCCTATTAGAGAATTACTAAGAAGAAACTCAAGTATAGTTCAAGAAGAAATTGAGGATGTATTATTCGGTTGTGCAAATCAGGCAGGAGAAGATAATAGAAATGTTGCTCGGATGAGTGGATTGCTAGCAGGTTTGCCTTGGAAAGTTGGTGGAGAAACAATTAATAGATTATGTGCTTCAGGTATGGCATCAGCGATTAACGCTTCAAGAGCGATAAAGTTGGGTGATGGAGATATTTATGTTACTGGTGGTGTAGAAAATATGTCAAGAGCTCCATACATTGTTTCAAAATCTGCTAAACCATTTGGTACGGATTCTAAAATGTATGATTCAAGTTTTGGATGGCGTTTTATCAATCCTAAGTTAGATGATTTATATGGGACTGAAGGGATGGGAGTGACAGCAGAAAATTTAGTTGCTCAGTACGGAATTAGTAGAGAAGATCAGGATCAGTTTGCTTATTGGAGTCAGATGAAAGCCACTGCAGCTCAAAATAATGGAAGGTTGGCTGAAGAAATAGTTGCCGTTCATATTCTTCAACGTAAAAAGGATGATTTGATTTTTGATAAAGATGAATTTATTAAACCAACAACTTCTTTAGAGGTGTTAGGAAAGTTAAGAGCTGCCTTTAAAAAAGATGGTGGAAGTGTAACTGCAGGTAATTCTTCTGGATTAAATGATGGAGCTGTGGCAATGTTAATTGCTTCTGAAGAAGCGGCAAACAGATATAGCTTAAAACCAATTGCAAGAATAGTATCAAGTGCTATTGCTGGTGTTGAGCCACGAGTTATGGGGATAGGTCCAGTTTATGCTTCGGAAAAAGCATTAAAAAGAGCGGGATTAACGATGGATGATATCGATGTTATTGAGTTAAACGAAGCTTTTGCAGCTCAGGCATTGGCTTGTACCCGTAAAATGGGCTTAGCTGATAACGACTCTAGAATTAATCCAAATGGTGGAGCAATTGCAATCGGTCATCCGTTAGGAGTTACTGGTTCAAGAATTTTACAAACTGCTGCAATCGAACTTCAAAAAACAAATAAAAAATACGCATTAGTAACAATGTGTATTGGTGTTGGACAAGGTTATGCTACAATTATAGAAAGAGTATAATGAATAAATGAGATGTCAGAAATAAACCTCGAACAAGAAAGTAAAGATATTTTAAAAGCATACCAAAGTATGTTGAGGGCAGCTAAGCATGCTAAAAAAGATACTGCAACCAAAAAACGAATGAAAACTGCATTTTATGTAGCTCTTGAAGCACATGAAACAGATAGAAGGAAATCAGGAGAGCCTTATATTTTTCATCCAATTGCGGTAGCTAGAATTTGTGCAGAAGAAATTGGTTTAGGAGCAACTTCTATAATTTGTGCATTATTGCATGATACGGTTGAAGATACAGAAATTACACTTGATGATATTGAAGAGCAATTTGGTAAACAAGAAGCGTTAATTATTGATGGGTTAACAAAAATTTCTGATGTTGTAGATAATAATGTTTCGTTGCAAGCTGAGAATTTCAGAAAAATACTTTTAACACTTTCAGAGGATGTAAGGGTTATCTTAATTAAGATAGCAGATAGATTACACAATATGCGAACTATCGGTTCGATGAGAAGGGATAAGCAGTTGAAAATTGCATCTGAAACACTTTTCTTATATGCTCCTATGGCGCATCGTTTGGGTTTACACTCCATAAAGTCAGAATTAGAAGATTTATCTTTAAAGTGTCAGGAACCTCAAATGTTTGATGAGATTCAGCACAAATTAAAAAAGACACAAGAAGTTAGAGCAAGATTTATTAGAAAATTTTCTTCTCCTATTAAAGAAGAGTTAGAAAGGAAGAAATTAGAATTTGAAGTTAAAGGAAGGTCAAAGTCCATTTATTCTATATGGAAAAAAATGACCACTAAAAATGTCTCTTTTGAAGAGGTTTATGATTTATTTGCAATCCGAATAATTATTGATTCTAAAACTGAGAATGACGAAAAATCGGACTGTTGGCAGGTTTATTCTGTTGTTACGGATTTTTATCAGCCGAATATTGAGCGTTTACGAGATTGGATTTCTGTTCCCAAAACAAATGGATATGAATCGTTACATACAACGGTAATGAGTCCTACGGGTAAATGGGTTGAGGTTCAAATTAGGTCTAAAAGGATGGATGATATTGCAGAAAAAGGTTTTGCAGCACATTGGAAATATAAAGAGGGTGGGGCAGAAAGCCAGTTTGATAAATGGATTAGTCAGGTAAGAGAATTACTGGATAGTAGTAGTGAAAGCTCATTAGATTTAATTGGTGATTTTAAGTTGAACTTGTTTACCGATGAGATTTATGTATTTACGCCAAATGGAGATATGAAAAGCTTGCCGACTGGTTCAAGCACGTTAGATTTTGCTTTTGCAGTTCATACGCAAGTTGGCGAGAATTGTTTGGGAGCTAAGGTTAACGGAAAGTTAATGCCCTTGAGCCATCAACTAAGTAGTGGCGATCAAGTAGAAATTCTAACTTCTAAAAATCAGAAGCCAAAAGAAGATTGGTTAAATTTTGTTCAAACGCATCGGGCTAAATCAAAAATTAAGCATTCGTTAAACGAAGAGCGAAGAAAAGTTGCTAAAGAAGGAAAGGTAATACTAGAAAGAGAATTTAAAAAGTTGAAAATTTCTTATGAAAATATAAGCCTGAATGAGCTTCAATCCTTTTGTAAGGTTTCTTCTGATTTAGAACTGTATTATGATATTGCTATTGGTAAGATTGATTTAACAAAACTTAAAGAGTTTGAAGTTAGGAATGGAGTTTTGCGTCTTAAAAGAAAGATTTCCAAGAGGGTTCAAAATTTATTTGGACAAAGAAAATCGGTAATGAAAACAGTAAAAAAAATCCAAAAGCCAGTTTTAGTAATTGGTGATAATATGGAGAAACTCAACTATAACTTGGCAAATTGTTGTAATCCAATTCCTGGTAATGAAGTGTATGGCTTTATTACTGTTTCTGAAGGGATAAAAATTCATAAAACAAGCTGTCCGAATACCGTGAAATTGATGTCTAATTATGCCTATCGAATAATTAAGGCGAGTTGGATTGATGAGCATGATGCAGCCTTTTTGACAGGCTTAAAAATTATTGGTATTGATGATGTGGGAATTGTAAATGGAATTACACAAGTTATATCTAATGAATTAAGTGTGAATATGCGTTCGTTAAGTTTCGATAGTCATGATGGTATCTTTGAAGGGAGAGTGATGGTGTTTCTTCAGGATACATCTCATCTTACGAATTTAATTAAGAATTTAAAAAACGTAAAAGGGGTGACTAAAATTAAGCAAATTGATAAGTGATTTTAGTCATGTAGCATATGTTTAGGCATATCCTTTTATTTTTTTCTAAAAAATAAAAAACAAGTTAGGCTAGGAATTTATTATGAGCGTAGCTGAAGGGCTGTGTCTTTTTTTAAGCACACATAGGCCTGCTTAAAGAGTCCTAAAATAAAAGGGTGTCACACCTATCCTTTTCGCAACCAGTTCCATTAAATTACTTTTCAACAAAGCATTAACATTTGTTGTAGTTTTCTTATTAATATTTACTTTTACTTTTTAATAAGCCTAATGAACACAGGAGAAGAACTTCAGCAAAAGGTAAAAAATATTTTTACCACATATTTAGAAGAAAACGGGCACCGTAAAACACCCGAACGGTATGCTATACTCCAAGAAATATACTCTAGTGATGATCATTTTTTTGTAGAGGATTTATATCTGTCTATGAAAAACAAGAAGTATCGTGTAAGTAGAGCTACATTGTACAATACTATTGAGTTACTAATATCAGCTAAATTGGTAAGAAAACATCAGTTTGGAAATAGTATGGCTCAATTTGAGCGCTCATACGGTTCTAAACAACACGATCATATTATTTTGAGTAACGGTGAAGTTATTGAGTTTTGTGACCCAAGAATTCATACTATAAAAAAGACTTTAGAAGAGATGTTTGATGTAGATATTATGCATCATTCATTGAACTTTTACGGGATTAAAAAGGATGCTAAATGAGTTTTTATTTTGAAATAAAACAAATAAATGCTTAATAATTACCAAATTAAATAGCATTTTCAACATTGAAAAAAACGTTGATTCTGCCAAAATTTTTTTGATATAATAAATAATGGAAAAAGTAGATGTATTATTAGGTCTTCAATGGGGAGACGAAGGAAAAGGTAAAATTGTTGATGTTGTTACACCAAAGTACGATATCATTGCAAGATTTCAAGGAGGTCCTAATGCAGGACATACGTTGATCTTTGATGACAAAAAATACGTTTTACACACTATTCCATCAGGAATTTTTAGAGATGAAACGATTAACGTTATTGGTAACGGAGTAGTAATTGATCCAATTATTATTAAAGAGGAAATTGATAAATTAGAAGCTATCGGAATTGATGTTGCATCAAAAATGTTGATTTCTAAAAAAGCACATTTAATTGTTCCAACGCACAAGATATTGGATAAATATTCTGAAGAGCAAAAAGGAAAAAATAAAATTGGTTCTACATTAAAAGGAATTGGTCCAACTTATATGGACAAAACTGGTAGAAACGGTTTAAGAATGGGAGATTCTTTATCACCTAATTTCAAAGAAAAGTATGACGCTTTAAAAGAAAAGCATAAAGCAATTTTAGGAGATTACGATTACGCTGAGTTATTAACTGAGCTTGAAGTGAAGTGGTTTGAAGCAATGGAGTTTATGTCTAAATTCACGTTGATTGACAGTGAGCACTACATCAATAACGCAATGGCAAATGGACAAACTGTTTTAGCAGAAGGTGCTCAAGGTACAATGTTAGATGTAGATTTTGGAACTTATCCATTTGTAACTTCATCAAATACTGTAACTGCTGGTACTTGTACTGGTTTAGGTGTTGCGCCTAACAGGGTTGGAGAGGTTATTGGAATATTTAAAGCATATTGTACGAGAGTTGGTTCAGGACCTTTCCCTACAGAATTAGACAATGAGGTGGGAGAAAATATTAGACAAATTGGACATGAATTTGGCGCTACTACAGGTAGAGACAGAAGATGTGGTTGGATTGATTTGCCAGCATTAAAGTATGCAATTATGATCAATGGAGCGACACAACTTTCTATGATGAAAGCTGATGTTTTAGATACTTTTGAGACTATTGAAGTATGTACACATTATGATATTGATGGCGAAATGTATGATTACTTTCCATATGATATTGATTCATTAAATATTAAACCTGTTTATAAAGCGCTAAAAGGGTGGGGTACAGATTTAACTGGATTGACTGATATGGCTGATGCTCCTAAAGAATTTATGGATTACATCACATACTTAGAGCAAGAATTACACGTTCCTATTACAATTGTTTCTGTTGGGCCAGACAGAAAGCAAACGTTAATGAGAGGAAACGTAATGTCTTAATAATTATATATGTCATGCTGAACCTGGCTGAACATCTTTTTTACTATAGTTGAAAAATAGAAATAACATATATCAAAAGCAGAAAGCCCTCGTAGTTATTGCGAGGTCTTTTTGTATGGCACTAATTATTTTTCTGCCTTTAATTTCTATTGCTCAATCTGACGTTAAAAAAAAATCAGGATCTAAAATAGAGATCTTAAATGCTAATGTTTTAGAATATGAAGAGATCAATGGTCTTAAGATAAAAAAGTTAATAGGAAATGTTCAGCTTAAGCATGATGAAGCTTTAATGTTTTGTGATAGTGCTTATATCTACTCCAATACAAATACAATGGATGCTTATGGACATGTTAGAATTGAGCAAGGAGATTCATTGCAAATATTTGGCGATTCGTTAAAGTATACAGGAAATACAAAAGTTGCTGTTTTGAGAGGTAACATTCGCTTGATAAATAGTGATGTTACACTAACTACTAATTTCTTAGATTATAAGCGAACCATTAATGTTGCTTATTACTATGGTGGTGGAAAAATGGTAAATCAAAAAGAGAACAATACATTAACTAGTGGTCAGGGCTATTATTATACAGCGAGTGAATCCTTTTTTTTTAAAGATAATGTTGTTCTAATAAATCCAGGGTATAAAATTGAGGCAGATACATTAAATTATCATTCTAAATCTGAGATTGTTAACTTTTTAGGTCCTACAACAATTACGAGTGATGACAATTTTATTTATACCGAAAATGGATGGTATAATACAGTAAACAATCAATCTAAATTTTATAAAAATGCCTATCTCTTTTCAGAGGAAAGGTTGATTGAAGGAGATACGCTGTATTATGATAGAGAGAAAGGATATGGAGAAATAATATGTAATGCAGTTATTACGGATACCGTTGAAAATTTGATTTTACAGGGAGATGTCGCACATTTGTTTGAGTTGAAAGATAGTGTGATGATTACTGACGAAGCAATGATGAAACAATATGCTGATGGGGATACATTGTATATGCATGCTGATACATTTATTGTTTCTTCGCAATATATTGTTTCATTATTGAGTGAAACAGATTCATCTAAAATAGTGATGGATACTTTGAGATCACTTTTGGCTTATAATAATGCTAAGTTTTATAAAAGTGATATGCAAGGTAAAGCAGATTCAATAGTTTATGATTATTCGGCCTCAACAATTAATTTTTATAATAATCCGGTAATATGGTCTAAAGAAAATCAAATAACGGGTGACTTTATATATTTGTTAATGGTAAACAATAAAGTGGATAGGATGTTTATAAATGATAACGCTTTTATTATTTCTAAGGCTGATACCGTAAATGAAAATTACAATCAGATAAAAGGAAAAAATATGGTGGCTTATTTAAAAGATCAGGCAATCGATAAAATTGACGTGAAAGAAAACTCTGAAACCATTTATTATGCGATTGATGAATATGGAAAATATGTTGGGGTAAATAAAATGAGCGGAAATGACATGTTGATATTTATGAAGGATAATGAAATTCAGACCATTACATTTATAAAAGATCCAGAAGGAATTATATCTCCGTTAAATAAGATTTCTCCCAAAGAGGTAATATTAAAAGGCTTTAATTGGAGAGCTACAGAGCGACCTTCCGATATGTTTGATATTTTCATTCATTAAAAAAACCGATAATCGAATAAACGAATGACCGGTTTTTAGAAAGACTAAATGAACTGTTTTATTTATTGTGTTCACAATTCTATTTCGCATCAAGTGAAACTTTACAGTATAAAATTTGTTTAAGTCAAGTTAAGTGATTGCATTACTTTATCTAATTTATTTTCTAGCTGTTGGTTAACAGTTTTAAATTTAGCTTTATTATTTAGCGGTGCTTTAACACTAAAATAGAATTTAATTTTAGGTTCAGTTCCTGAAGGTCTAGCAGTTACTTTAGTTTCATCTTCAGTAAAATATTGTAATACATTTGACTTTGGTAAGTCTATAGCTTCTTTAGCGTTTTCAATAGGGTTTATTGATTCTGAGGATTGATAATCTTTAATCATAACCACTTTAGATCCATCAATTTCTGTTGGAGGGTTAGTTCTTAAATTATGAATCATGTCTTGGATTTCTTCCGCCCCACTTTTACCCTGTTTAGTAATAGATAATAACCGTTCTTTATATAAACCATGTTGCACGTAAATCTCAATTAATTTACCATACACAGTTGTTCCTTCTTCTTTAGCCCATGCTGCTATTTCTGCTAGTATAGCACAAGAAGTTATCGCATCTTTGTCTCTTACAAAATCTCCAATTAAATAACCATAACTTTCTTCACCACCGCCAATAAAGGTTTGTTTTCCTTCTTTACTTTTAATGAGGTCTGCAATAAATTTAAATCCCGTTAAAGTGTCATAACAATCAACTTTGAAAGCATCGCAAATAGAATCAATCAGTGCTGTTGTAACAATTGTTTTTCCAACAAATTGTTTGCCGTCTAAACGATTTTGTTCTGCCCATTTAGTAAGTAAATAATAAACAAGTAAAGATCCAGTTTGGTTCCCATTGATAATCTCAAATTCACCTTCTAAATTTTTTACAGCAATTCCAACTCTATCCGCATCTGGGTCTGTTCCCATTACAATATCAGCATCAATTTCTTTGGCTAAGTTAATTGCCATATCAAGGGCTGCTTTCTCTTCTGGATTAGGAGAGTGTACAGTAGAAAAATTGCCGTCTGGTATTGCTTGTTCTTTTACAATAGTTATATTTTCAAAGCCATATGCTTTTAATGCATGTGGAACTAGCTTGTAACTTGTTCCGTGTATAGGAGTGAAAACAATTTTTAAATATTTTTGTTTTTTGATGATTTCTGGAGATAATGACACTTTTTTCAAAGCTTTTATGAATAAATCATCCATTTCTTCTCCTAATTCTTCAATTAAGTTATTTTGAGGATTGAAATTTACAGAAGCAATGTTGGTGATTTTCCTAACCTCATGAATTACATTTTTATCGTGTGGAGCAACTAATTGTCCTCCGTCATCCCAATATACTTTATATCCGTTATATTCTTTAGGGTTGTGAGATGCAGTTATAATAACTCCACCTTGGCAGTTGAGTTCTCTAATAGCAAAAGATATTTCTGGAGTTGGTCTTAGGTTTTCAAAAAGATAAGCCTTAATACCATTTGCTGACATAACATCAGCCGTTATTTGTGCAAATAATTGACTGTTATTTCTACAGTCGTAACCAATTACAATTTTAATCTCTTCTAAATCTCTAAACTGAGATTTTAAGTAATTAGCAAAGCCTTGAGTAGTCATCCCAACAGTATATTCATTTATTCTGTTGCTGCCAACTCCCATTATACCCCTTAATCCTCCCGTTCCAAATTCTAAATCTTTATAAAAAGCTTCAACTAAATCATCCGATTGATGATCAATTAAACGTTGCACTTCAGTTCTAGTTTCTTGGTTATAATTAGTTGATAACCAAATCTTCGCTTTTTCAATTATTGTTTGATCTATCTTAGTTGTTGTATTTTCCATTTTCAGGTTTAAATAAAGGAAGGGTAAAGTTATTGATATTTTTAACCCATTAGATATTCGTTAATAGTTTGTTCATGCAAACTTTTAAACTGTCTTCCCAGTTTGGAATAACAAGTTTAAACGTGTTTTTAATTTTATCATTACTCATCGTTGAATCTTTTGGTCGTGGAGCAGTTAGAGGATACTCTTCTGTAGTGATTGGATTTATTGCGCAACCAGTCTTTGCTATTTCCATAATTTCTTTGGCAAAAGCATACCAAGTTGTTTTTTGTTCATTACTATAATGGTAAACTCCAAACTTGTTTATTGCTGATTTTTCTTCCGTTTTTTTAATCATAACCATTAAGGCATTTGCTAAATCTTTAGCATAAGTAGGGCTGCCATATTGGTCTGCAACTATTCCAAGTTCATTTCGTGTTTCAGCTAATTTCAGCATAGATTTCACAAAATTAGTATTGAAAGATGAGTAAAGCCAAGAAGTTCTGACGATATAATGAGCTTCGCAATTTGCTTTAATAGCAATTTCACCATCTAGTTTTGATCTTCCGTAAATAGAAAGTGGTGCTGTTTTGTCTTCTTCAGTATATGCTTTACTACTTTTTCCATCAAACACATAATCTGTTGATAAATGTAGTAAGACTGTATTTGTACTTGTGCATGCTTTTGCTAATATTTTGGCTCCAGTTGAATTTACAAATTGAGCAGAAGCTTCATTTTCTTCGGCAGAATCAACTGCCGTATAGGCAGCGCAATTAATAAGATAATTAATTGTATTTGCTTTTAAAAAAGCAGTTACTTCGCTTTCGTTCGTAATATTTAGTGCTTCTTTAGAAACAAAAATAAAATTGAAATCAGCGTAGTTTTCTTTAATCGATTTAAACTCAGACCCCAATTGTCCGTTTGCTCCTGTTATTAAAATGTTTTTACTCATGC
>Ga0307998_1001570_pt1 | contig 12258 bp, 12 predicted proteins | sample Davwhametageno37_FD_203147 | JGI IMG/M metagenome (GOLD analysis project Ga0307998, IMG submission 203147) | Marine microbial communities from Davis Island wharf, Antarctic Ocean - #37 | ecosystem: Environmental > Aquatic > Marine > Unclassified | place: Antarctic Ocean: Davis Island wharf...
TAAAAAATACTCACACAAACACAAAAAACTACAAACGACAAGCGAAAACAAATATGTGCCGTCTGTCAACGCTAAGCGGATCTCAGTGCCCACCACAGCCCCTCCGTTCACGACAGCTGAAAGATAAGAAAGAACAACATAAGACAATGAGTTCCTATAATCCTTCAGTCATATCCATTGCGACACCAATTAACAAGTTGATAAAGTCTGCCAGCAATAAAGATTATCAAGAACAACAAGAGCGTGCCCGACGAAATATGCAACTCATGTGGGACGATGCAAAAGGGAATCCCACGAAGACTGTTGGTGGTGCATTTGCCTTTGTACAAAATGGCATAAAAGCAGAGTTCCATATCATTGAAAAGATTTGCCCGCCAACGGAGCGTTTGGAATCTTGGAGTGCCAACGTTGGTCAAGGGGATCGCAAGGTACTCATGCTTTCTACATGCGTCAAAACGGTGACATGGGAAGAATGGCTCGCTCTTGAATGCCCCAAAAAGGTGCAAGGAACCATGCGTATGGTCACTGTACACCCACGGCTTTCTGCATGGTTGCAGATCCAATTGCAAGATGTTCACTCTGCCATTCTCCCCAATCCGGTTAAGGTTGGATGAAGATAAAGATAAGGAGCGATATGACGACTGGTTTCCAACGAGGAGTATTGATATTACATTCTGTCACCCAGATGAATTCATCCGAATTATCCGTCAATTTATGTAATAAAATAAATAGTATAAGTTAGTTAGGTAGGATAGATAGTTTTTTAATTCAGGATAATCTTTAAAAGATATCTTTTCTTTCCAATACTTAGTATAAATCCCCATTTTTTTATACAATAGTAAATATAAAATTTGATATATATTATGTTTATTACTAACATATTAACAATAATGGATCATTTACTTATAAAATGGTTCAAAGAAATTTCTATGAAACGATTAACCAATTATAATAAAACTGTGTCACTTAAAAGATATCATTTTATCAACGATGAAGATGAATTAGATAACAATATAAATCAATTACCACCGAATATTAGAAATAAAATTTATATCATATCTATGCGAAATTATTGGAGAGAATACATCCCCGAAACAGCTAAAGTTCCTATTTGGTATGAACATGCTGTAAATCAAAGACAACTTTTATTCGATGCGATGCAAAAGAATATTCATTTTATGCATCTACCATGTAATACATTAGATAGTAATAAAAAATACATATTAGGATGCCAATGTTCTTTCTGTGAATTGTATGGATATGGTGAAGATTTAGAAGGGAAAGCTATTCGCAAAGAAAAAGAAAAGAAATATCTAGAAGATGGTAGTTATGAAAAAATATTTACAAATAGTAAATGGTATGATAATTATGAATATTATATCACAGATTATGATGTAAAAATAGGTATGAAATTATTTAATCCGGGTGAAGATATTGTATACACTTTAAAAGATATCATTGAGGGTGATCCTATTAACTTTATATAGTAAAATAAATTTAATTACTAATGTAATCATTCAAACGTATTAGATATAATAGAATAGACAGGATTATTGGTGTTAAGAATACCAATATAACCCATTGTGTCCGGAATTTTTTATCATATGTCCGTGTTTCTTCTATAGCATCATTTAAATCACCTTTATTTTTTTCACCTTTAAACAATTTATATACAAAATAATGAATGGGGAATAATATCATTAATATTCCACAACTTAGCATAATTGTATAGAAATAGGGTTGATACTTACCTTCATGTGGTTTGATAACCGTGTTGATTAATATGAAAGCTACTAATGAATATAAAACAAATGGTGAAAATACCAATTCTAATAATTTTGGTATAGATGTAATATTTTGATCCAATGTTGCGATATCTAACCAATGTATATCATTTGTTTCATCACGGAATGTATTAGCAAATACATAACTATTTTTAGTAGCATCGTTCATATAAAGATAAGATATCATTATAAAGACGGTGTATAATAACCAAGTAACAAAGACGGGATTTTTATAGAATGTAAACTGAACTATTTCAGGTGGTAGAGAGTCCATTATATAAATAAGCTTATAAAAGAATTATTAATTATTTACCACTTAAATTTGATTAACACTAAAGATACATTATATAAATAATAATATGTCATTCTTTAATTCCGAAATGTATCCATCATATGAAACGACTAAAATGAGCATTGGAGAATGTTTTAACATGATTAAAGGTGGTGATTTAACTGTTCCTTCTTATCAAAGAGAATATGTTTGGACTAAAAAAGATCAAGAAAAATATTTATATTCTATTTCAAAAGGGATTCCTTTATTTGGACCTGTTATTAATATCATATCGGCTACAGGTGATCAATTCATTATGGATGGTCAAAATAGATTAATGACTATTTATAAATTTATGAATGATGAAGTTAAATTAACTAATGATGATGATGAAGATATTCTATTTTCAAAATTACCCGATCATGAAAAACGTAGATTTAAAAATATTAAAATATCTTATACAGAAACACATGATTGGAGTGAAAGTAATTGTCAAGAATTCTTTTACGATAGTAATCAAGGTGGAAAGAAGTTAAAAGATGGTGAATATATTCATAGTTCAACAACAAATGTATTTAATCATAGTATTTGCGAAATTGATTCAGAATACCATGACTTGTTTGCAAATAAATCAGCTGATATCGGATTAAATATTACAAAGGGTTCTATTAAAAGATTTGGTCATTTTGAATTAATTGGTACACTTCTTCACATGACTAGAACTAATCAATATCCACAAAGACCCGGAAAGACTTCTTTAGAAGAACTTAAACTATGGTCAAATCAAGAAAGAGACGGTATTTTACGTAAAGCAACAGAGGATGTAAAACTATGTTTGAAAAAGTATAAACAAATTGTAGAGAATGTCCCCAATTTGAGAAAGGGTGTTAAAAAAGAAGAACATTTAAGATTATTATATTTACTATTTAAATCCAAAATATATCTTCAAGAATTAACGAGTGAAAATTATCAACGATTTGATAATTTACTTAATAAAGTATTGTCTGAACCCTTAGCAAGTCATATTATTACATGGGGGACTGGTAAAAATGGTGGAGTAAATATGATATATGATAGATATTTTAAAATTTATACTGAATTATAAAATAACATTAGGTTTTGCCGGGATTTGAACCCGGATCGTAGGATTCAAAGTCCCAAGTGCTAACCATTACACCACAAAACCATGCTAAATAAAATATAAATAAATTAAAGATTACGCCTGGACCTTAACATCCTTCTTTCACTTACTTCTTTACTCACTGCTGCCGCTAAAGTAATACCTAATTCTTTTGATAATTGATGTTTACGAATGTTATTTACTTTAGAAACTATATCAGTTTCACCCCTTTCCCTTAATACATTACGAATAGCATTTCTATAATTATTTAAAGAAGTCTTATAAGCTCTCATAATACGTGCGGCTTCTTCTTCATTATCCCTTGATACGCCTTGATTTACATTAGGTTTTAAAGGTGGATCACCCACTAACGAAGTAATTTTTTCATTATTAATTAAAAGAGCCGATGGAGTAGAAGGAACTCTAGGTCTGCTTCTAGATCTACTCCTTGATCTACTTCTTGATCTACTTCTTGGTCTGCCTCTTGATCCACTTCTAGGTCTGCCTCTACTTCTAGATCTACTTCTAGATCTACTTCTACTTTCAGTAACTCCACCTTTAATTCTTCTTCGCATAGTTTTTTTATTCATTTATACTATTACCTTAGATTAAAAATTGCACGGAGTGGGGTTCGAACCCACGCGGACTTACGTCCACCAGAACTTGAGTCTGGCGCCTTAGACCACTCGGCCATCCGTGCTAAAAAATCCCACTTAATGTTAACCATGTAATCTGTTCCTAACCAAATATATCTGTTCTATACTTTCTAACAAAATCAATTTGATTATCGGTTCCCGATAATAACCATTGAGTAACTGTTGCTGGCCATACAATAATACGATGCATACTGAGTTGAACCTTTCCTTCAACATATTCTATAGTTGGATCTTTATAAAGCAATAACTTTTCATTATGCATTATTATATATTCTTTTTCACCATCATAACTATTAGGTATAACCTTATGTGGTTCATATGGATGATTATGCCCTATCATTATAAGACTATCTTTTTCTTTTGCCTCTATTATTAATTCATTAATTGTAGATTTAATTTTATTATTTTCGTGATTTTGAGAAAGACTTTCTTTCCATAGTTCATTAAACTTTTCATTGAATGTATTTATTTCCATAATATAATTAATATTCTATATTCCTTTAAATGTGATTTCCCACTCCGGGACTCGAACCCGGGTCGGCTGGGTGAAAACCAGCTATCCTAACCATCTAGACTAAATGGGAAAGAAGTCATAAAGACTTACATGCATGAGGTGGGATTTGAACCCACGAAGCGTTTCGCACTAGATCTTAAGTCTAGCCCCTTTGACCAGACTCGGGTACCCATGCGTATCTATAACGATAAGATACTTTTCCTTACCGAATTACTTAAGGTAATTAATCTTCTCTTCCTGCTGGGCTCGAACCAGCGACCTATCGGTTAACAGCCGAGCGCTCTGCCAGCTGAGCTAAGGAAGACTTAGTTGATTAAGTCAACTACACTTTGCTCCCGGAGGGACTTGAACCCACGACCTCAGGCTCATAAGACCTGCGCTCTAACCAACTGAGCTACGGGAGCATAAATTACCCATACTGGGACTCGAACCCAGAACCCCCAGATTAGAAGTCTGATGCGCTATCCAATTGCGCCATATGGGTACTACTTACATATATAATATATCTTGTTTTTAAACCCATTTAGATATGAGAAGATTTTATTGTATCTAAATTCATATCAGCCATCTTTTTCAGAGTAATATAATCTTGAATATGATTAATTAAAACCTCAAATATAACCAACATGTTCGGATAATGGACTAAAAATTGTCTCAATCCTCTCAAATCTATGAAATCATGAATTGTTTTTTCTGTATCACATCTTTGCATATTATATATTTATGGAATTTTATTTAAATATAAATTCATCTACTTATTTAAATGTACAAATATTTATTATCTTTATTTGTTATTCCCCATGGTATAACAGACATCATCTTTTCATATGAAAATGATAGATTATTATTAATGACCTGTATTTATACCTTTGCGCCTCCCACACTTATATATATGAATAATTCTTTATATAAGTTTATTTTCATAATATCCTCAATGATTCATTTTTATCATGATCCATATCCATTTATTCCGTATTATTTAATGATTTTATATTCCGTCGGTGAACTATCCTATTATGAAGCTATAAATTATATGACATTCTATTTAACATTCATACACACACCGATACATTACTATGAAGTCTTTTCACTAACTAATTACTATAAATTACAATTATCATTGATCGGTATAATGACTATTATATCTAGTCAAATAAGTCCTCTTGTAATAGATTATATTGAGATTACCAATGGTTCTGATAAAATATCAAAATATATAGGAGGAATAATTATATCACATATACTATTCAATGAGGTCTTTATGTTTCAAAAATTACTCCTACTATAACTTTTACTTAAAAATTTGATTCCATATTATACTAAGAAACAACAAACAAACCAACTCATACAACGCATACAAAACAAACTAAATAAAACAAAAAGAAACCAAACCAAACAACCTAAACTCTTCTAAACTATAAGAATGCAGATTTTCGTAAAGACACTCACTGGAAAGACCATCACCCTTGAGGTGGAGGGGTCTGATTCTATTGAGAATGTGAAGGCGAAGATTCAGGACAAGGAGGGGATTCCTCCGGATCAACAGCGACTCATCTTTGCTGGGAAACAACTGGAAGACGGACGGACTCTTGCAGATTACAATATCCAGAAAGAGTCTACTCTTCACCTTGTTCTTCGTCTTAGGGGGGGATCTGCAGAGGAAGAATCTACTGAAGAAGAGTCTCCCGTGGAGGGTGAATCTGTAGAAGAAGAATCTGTAGAAGAGGAAAAATCAGGTGATAATTCAGTTGTCTTGGAATCTATGTCTCCGGATAAGATTGCGGCATTTGTGGGTCGCGGTGGATCCAATGTGAAGCGTGTAACGGGAATCGCAATTAAGAAATGGCTTGCGAAGAATTCTGAAGCAAGCGCAGCAGTAAGCGAAGAAGCAGCAAGCGAAGCAGATGTTACTGTTCCCAAAGCTAAACTTCATATTGAGGTAGTTTCATCTTCGGTTGTAGCAACTATCGAGACAGATAATGAAGCCATGTTTCATTCTGTTAAGGAATCGGTTCTTGAGTGGGAACAAATCTTCTGTTCGGAGAAAGAACCCAAAGAGAAGAAAGTAAAGAAAGAGAAGCAAACTCATAAGGAAAAGAAAGTTGTTAAGAAGGAACATGTTAATAAGAATGTTGTGTCAAAATGTTTCCGTGTATCTTTGAGTGAAAATAATATTGGCCGTCTCATTGGAAAGGGTGGATTTAACATTCAGAAGATGGTTGAGCATATCACCAATATGGATTCAGATAAGGTGGGAGCATCAAAAACTCGCATCAATATCAAACCAGGTTCCGAGATCAAGGGGACTATTAGGAATCAACGTGATATTCGTGGAACCAATCCGGATGGTGATGAATTTGTATATTACTTTGTATCTGTGTCAACCCACGATATGTATGAAACTCTTAGGAATGCCGAAGATGTTATTGAGAGTAACCTAAAACATCTATTTGGAGAAAATGAATATGTTAATGAAAAAGCAAAGAAGATGGCAGATGATCTAGAAGATAAGATGTTTGATGAATCCCTTGATGAGCAACTTGGAGGAAATGGTTGGTAAAGATTAATATAGATTAGATAGATTAGATAGATTAGGAGTAGATATTTTTTATGTTTAATAAGCAGCAAATGAACCTATTTTACTGAAATCACCTATACTTAAGATAACATTATTACCTAGTTTAAATGACCCATCTGTAGTAAACGAATCACTACAATATTGATTATTTTGTCCACATGTACACTTAGTGAGTCCTCTATTGGTTATTCCATTATAAACTCCTTTATTAGGGAAGCACGGATCTGCTTCATTAAATTCTTTAGATTTACCATATGTTCTTTGATTATATTTACAATTCACACAGACTTGTTTACATTTTTTTGTTATGTTACACCATTTATATCCATCAGGACAATCATTTGGTCTAACGTAATGTTCTCCCATATTAGTGAACCCTTCAACATTATTAGGAGGTTTATTCATAGATTCATAAGTAGATCCATGATCAGATGGACCATGTTTAGTAGGTTCATTGCTATGCGGGAGAGGTTTAACAGAATTATCTCCGCTAGGTCTCTCCATAATAGTTCCGAATAAAGTATTATCTATTTCCACTTTTTCAGAACAAGGCCAAGCCCATTCACCACCAGGACCATTAATACATTTCTTCAACATAGATGAAGCATTATCTTTTTCAGCATCAAAATAAAAGCATTCATTGTAATTAGATGTCATATATTACTACAAATAAAATAAATTTAGAATAAAAGAGATGCTAAATATCCGAAAATTAGATAACAAGGTATTCCAGGGATAACAAAACATATTGTAAATAACCATTTGAAGAATGCCATATATATAATTAAAATATATTAAAATATAATTAAAATATAATTAAAATATATTGTTAATATATAATGAACAGCGAGTTAAAGGAACTGGAAAGGATGTTGGCGACGGAAGAGGAATCGGGTCAGGAATCGGGTCAGTCAGCATTAGTGACCCAACCAGGAGAGGTGCCAGGAATTCCACCTAGATTGCGCTTGAGGCGGCGGAAGTACAAAGTGAAAGTCAATGATCAATCGTATATAAATGAGGTAACGAAAATTAAAGATTCATCTAATATAATTGCGAGTCTAAGTAATGAATATAATCAAGCAATTAAACAAATAAATAGTGAAGGTACTGATAACACTTATGCACTTGAAAATTTAGCTCAAAATGTGAATAAATTAATTAAATCAACTAAATCAAATGAAGATATGAAAACCCTTGATGAAACAAAAATAATTCTAGATCAAGAATCTAATAGTGATATAGTCAACTCTAAACTAAGTTTATTAGAAATACTATGTTTGTCAATAGGAGTTGCAACTCCAATGGTGTCAAGTATAGCAGATATGCATTATAAAAATATCGAATCAATCGTAGGTAAAACCGTAGGTGATACAGAAGCAGGACAGATTGTTGGGAAAGCAGTCGCAACACTTACCGGAACCGCATCAGTCGAATCAGCTGCGGCAGCAGAAGGAGTTGCTGCAGCAGAAGTTGCTGCAGCAGAAGTTGCTGCAGCAGAAGGAGTTGCTGCAGCAGAAGGTGCTGCGGCAGTAGAATCAGCTGCGGCAGCAGGAATTACAGCCGTAGCGTGGCCTATTATAATAGGGTCGTTAGTTATAATATTAGCAGCCGGAGTATATGGTTATTCACAATATATAAAAAATAAAAAATCTTTCCTTTCTTCAAGAGGGTTACCAGAGGTGAATATATTAGATTCCCTCCTTAGTAACATATCATTATGTATTAACCTTGGAATTCCATGTCCAGCTGAAGTAAATCACGCCCTTATATCAGGGTCATATGATGCACCATCAATAAAATATCTAAAAGAATTAAATAATATTAATATGAGATTAGGTGGGAAGGTCCAAGGTTATTGGTATCAAATCTGTCAGGATTATACTAGGGATTTTAAAAGTGATCCAGAAAATGCAATGATGCATAATAAAGGTTTAATGTCTAAGGGTGATATCGAAGGTAAACTAGAGCATACAAAAATTGAGGATGAATCTGAGATGTATAAAATAGATATCTTATTAGGTAAAAAAATAATAGAATCGTTTAATTATAAGTGTCCTGAAAATGAAATAGATAGAACATCAATTCCTTACAATAAATATTATTCTTTTAAATACATTCACGGACTACAAAAATTAAGAGACAAAGTTTATAATAAGAATGATCGTGAAATGGTTGAGGGTGGTGAGGATGGTGAGGATGGTGAAGGTGTAACGGGGGGTGACGAACCCATTATAGAAATAATGGCACGTGGTATAAAGGAACAAATTAAATTTGCAGGTAAAATGTATTATAGTAAAGAATATGTACAAACTGCCTCAAAGCTTAGTTTTGGGCTTACAGATATAAAAGCCAAAACTGATGACAAGGTTGGAAAAATAGAATTATCAAAAATAGAAATCCAGCGAGAAGGAAATAAAACCATAAATAAAATAATATTATATCCATCCCCACATACAGTGTCCGCACCAATACAGATACCCTTGAAAAATTATTCTATTTTTAGATTACAACAACTTGAAACTGAATGTGGCGGCCTATCTCGCTTAAAATCTGGGTGGGATAATCCGTGTGAAAAAACTAATGGAAAAATTCATATATACCCAACAGCTAACTCGGGTGATGATGAAATAGCACATAAAATAAAATTAGAGGTTATTAATGAAAACATTAAATACCCCACCCGGGACCTAGCGGCAGACCCGGCTCAAAAAGCCCAAGAATATAAGGAAGTAAAAGAAAAAATAAATAGTAATTTTTTTGAGCCTATTATAGCGGGTCAACAAATTATTATGAGGGGAAGTATAACAGAATCCCAAAAATCCGATCGTATATTTGACTGGATACAATCAGTAACAAGCACTATTCAAGCTCATTATTATTCTTGTTTGCAAAAATCATACGGTAATCAGCAAAAGACAATGGATGTTGGCATGGCAGGTCTACTAGTTGGTATAGAAAAGTCGGATAGCCCAAAACAGTCGGCTGGTGGAATGTATAAAAGGACTAATAGAAAAGCTAAAAAGAAACATAGATCTAAAGATGATTCAACACATAAAAAAAAGGGCAAACCAAGCAAACCAGGGAAATCGGGCAAACCAGGTAAAACAATTAAAAGAGGTAATAGAGGTAACAGAGGTAAATCTATTAACAGAGGTAAATCTATTAACAGAGGTAAATCTATTAACAGAGGTAAATCTATTAACAGAGGTAAATCTATTAACAGAGGTAAATCTAAAAGCGTAATGTAAAATAAGACTAGTAAGAAAGGTGTTTAAAAAATTTGATTTTAAAAGATATCTTTCAAAGCATACAATATGGATCAATTGTGTGAACCGGTTGAAGTTAATCAACGCTTTATTAAAATGCTCGAACAAGACATAATTCCTACATATGAAGATTATTTAAAAGATATCTTTGAAAAGATTTCTTATAGATTAGATAGAGTAGATGAAATTAACAAACAACATGAATCAACTAAAATACTTAAAAGTGAATCACATAAATAAATCATAGAGAATGGTAGCGATTGGAATTGATTTAGGGACAACTTATTCATGTGTTGGTGTATGGCGAGATAATCGTTGTGAAATTATTGCAAATGATCAAGGTAACAGAACAACACCCTCTTTTGTTGCTTTTACAGATGAAGAACGGATTGTGGGTGATGGTGCTAAAAATCAGGCAGCTATGAATCCCACTAATACTGTATACGATGCGAAACGTTTAATTGGACGTGATTTTGATGACCCAGTTATTCAGAATGAGATCAAGAATTTTCCATTTAATGTAATTGATGATGGAAATAATAAACCGATTATTGAAGTAACCTATAAAGGAGAAACAAAAACATTTCATCCAGAAGAAATCTCATCCATGGTCTTAACCAAGATGAAAGAGATTTCCGAAGCTTATCTAGGTGAAGAAGTCAAAGAAGCAGTTATTACTGTTCCAGCGTATTTTAATGATTCCCAACGTCAAGCTACTAAAGATGCAGGTAAAATTGCAGGATTAGATGTCCTTCGTATTATCAATGAACCTACCAGCGCCAGTATTGCTTATGGATTAGATAATCATTCAAAAGAACAGAATGTTTTAATTTTTGATTTGGGTGGAGGAACATTTGATGTTAGTCTATTAACCATTGATGATGGTATCTTTGAGGTCAAAGCCACCAGTGGTGATACACATCTTGGAGGAGAAGATTTTGATAATATTTTGGTACAACACTTTTCTAGTGAATTTAAACGAAAACATAAACATGATATTAGTGAAAATAAACGTGCTATTCGGAGATTGAGGACCGCTTGTGAAAAAGCAAAAAGAACTCTATCTAGTTCATCTACAGCAAGTATTGAGATTGATTCGCTGTGTGAAGGAAATGATTTTTTTACCAGTATTACTCGTGCTAAGTTTGAGTCCTTATGTATGAGTCTATTTCAGAAAACTATTCAACCGGTTTCTAAAGTCTTACAAGATTCAGGGATCTCTAAAGCAAACGTCCATGAAGTTGTCTTGGTAGGTGGTTCTACACGGATACCCAAGATTCAGGAACTACTGAGTTCTTTTTTTAATGGGAAAGAATTATCTAGGAAGATTAATCCAGATGAAGCCGTTGCTTACGGAGCATGTGTCCAAGCTAATATCCTATCTAAAGATGGATCTAAAAGTGATTCTACAAATGATATCTTATTATTAGATATTGCTCCCCTATCTATGGGATTAGAAACCGCTGGTGGTGTTATGACTAAGATTATTGAACGTAATACAACTATCCCTTGTAAGAAATCTCAGACCTTTTCTACTTATGAAGATAATCAACCAGGTGTTCTTATTCAGGTATTTGAGGGAGAACGCGCTATGACAAAAGATTGTAATGAATTAGGAAAGTTCTCACTGGAAGATCTCCCACCGGGACCTAGGGGGACGCCTCAAATTGAGGTTAGTTATGATATTGATGCGGATGGTATTCTAAATATTGAGGCTTGTGAAAAGAGTTCGGGCAAAAAGAATAATATCACTATTTCCAATGATAAAGGACGCTTAACTAAAGAAGATATTGACCGAATGGTTAAAGAAGGTGAAGAATTTGCGAAAGATGATCTAGAAGTCAAAGAAAAGATTGAATCTAAAAACAATTTAGAAGCACTGTTGTATCAAACCAAATCATCTATTGATAAAGATGAATTTAAATCTAAATTAGAAGAAACAGATTTATCTATGATACAACAAGTTGTTCAGGAAACCGAAACATGGTTGCTTGATGAAGAAAGGACTAAAACAGACTATGATAATAAATTAAATGAATTAAATGGTCAATTCCAACCTATTATGATGA
>Ga0307998_1001576_pt1 | contig 12225 bp, 8 predicted proteins | sample Davwhametageno37_FD_203147 | JGI IMG/M metagenome (GOLD analysis project Ga0307998, IMG submission 203147) | Marine microbial communities from Davis Island wharf, Antarctic Ocean - #37 | ecosystem: Environmental > Aquatic > Marine > Unclassified | place: Antarctic Ocean: Davis Island wharf...
ATGAAGCCCCCACCTTGAACTGATGATGATCGCTTAATCGCCTCTAGTATTTGTTTGATTGTAATTTGATGTTGATATAATTTTTTTGGATCAATTTCAACTTGAAATTGTTTAACAAGCCCACCAAATTTATTAACGTCTGCAACACCAGGAACTGACATAAGTTGAGGAATAATAATAGTCTCAGCAATTGTTCTTAATTCAGATAAATTTTTTGTTTCTGATGTTAGGCCTATACCAAGCACGCTTGATGCAGATGATGTTAAGGGTGTAATAGTTGGAATAATTGAGCTGGGAAGCGAGTTTAAAAGGGTAGATAGCTTCTCGGAAATTAATTGCCTATTCATTAGTATGTCTGACTCATCCTCAAAGATAACTGTAACAACAGAAAGACCAGGGATTGATTGGGATCTAATTTGCTTGATACCAATTGTTCCTGATATAGCATTTTCTATTGGCTTACTGACAAGGGTCTCAACAAGGTTGGACGAGAAACCTGGCGATTCAGTTTGAATTATTACTTGGGTTGGTGAAAATTCTGGAAAAACATTTAATGGGCTTTGCTTTATTTTAAATGCTCCATACATCAGGATAAGCAATGCAAAGCCGATCACCACCCCAGGGAATCTAATTGAAAAACGGATTAATGCCGCCATCATCTACATCAATCCTCGTTTTCGTTTTTTATTTTATATTTAAACTCTTCAGAGAGCAGTAGCTGTGCACCCTCAGTTACTATTAGATCACCAGCCTTAAAATTTCCTTCTTCTATGATCCAGCCATTATTTGTTTCTTTTAATCCGCTTAATGATTTTTTTATATATTTCTCCGTATTGTGAGTATGTATGTATGCCCATGGAATTCCGTTGCTCCAAATTACTGATTTTTTTGGGACAAAGAGAAAGCCCTGATTTTCCGAGGACGCCACTCTATGACCTGTAAATTTCTCCCCGTTTAAAATTTCACTATCATGAGCCAAGTAATAAAAACTTCTCCCTGATCTACCGACATCCACCCCAGAGGCATCAGAAAAGTACAATGCTTCATAGTTTTTAATTGTGTGGGACATAGAAGATATATTGATTACTTTTGGTACATCGAGACTAATTTGATTTTGCGAAAAAGTAATTTTTACTAACTTAGTTTTCCCTGAAATGATGTTCTTTAGTTTAGTATTTTTTCTTTTACTGAATATTTCTAAGAACTTACCTCCCCATTCATTCTGTATTGTATCCAATAAGTATACTTTGTCTTCTTTTAGTGCCTCAATATTGCTTTGGATACTTTTGATTTCTATTTCTTTTTGTCTGACAATAGCATCAGAGATATTCTTATTGTCTTCATTTAACATGATCAATTTTTGTAGATGATCTTCTTCAGACTCTAAATTTATTAACAGTTGATCTTTTTTGTTGTGAATCATCGAAATTTTTGTATTAAGATTGATCAATGGTTGTACATTGATAGACTCTCCGTAAAAAATCGAGCTATCTACAAAAGATGTTTTTGTTAACGCTTCATATTTAATATTACTATTTGTTTCAACATTCTTTGGGAGCTTAATTAGTAATAATCCATTTTCTACGGCTGTATAGTCAACAAAAACTCCTTCATCGTCATCGATGGCACCTGTTAAGACTTTACCTTTACCTATTGTGATAACTACCCATACAAGACAAATTATAGTGATCGATTGGACTACAATAATAATGAGTGACTTACTTTTCATTTATTAGATAAACCTTATTAGTAATGATAGGTTTTTGCATTATTCGCTCTGCATCCAAACCAGAATTAATCAAATTATATAGTGCTTTATGATATTTTTTGTCAATCTCAAATAAGCCAACTAATTCAAGCTCTAAATCAAGACGGCTCATTAACCCATTTTTAAGTTGATTGCGAAGTTGATTTTCTAATCTTTTTCTTGCTTCTATTAAAGTTTGAGAGTGATCAAGTTGCCTCGTCATACCTTCAAAACTAGGGATAAGGTTTTCAGCTCTGTTAATTAAATTGAGCTGGTAAGTGTAAATTTTGTTCGCTTGAACAGTTCGAATTTTTTTTGCTTTATTAATTAGGATTTCATTTTTTTTTGATGAGCTTATTAATGAATCAATTCCTAGGCCCCATATATAATTTCCCAGGTCATATGTGTATGCTGGACTGAATATATAATCAGGATATTGTTTTGCAATTTCATATTTAAGCCTAGATTCAGCTATCGCATAGTCAGCCAATAGCTTTCTTAGAGAAAGACTATTTAAAGTAGCCGCTTCTTTAATCTCGCTAACTTTCTGCTTGTTGCTAAATGTTTCTGATGCTTTTTTTAGTGTGGCTTTAATGTCGTCAGTCTTTAATGGTATTAGATTAAACTGTTCAAACATCATTCCTATTTGTGTAGCTATTTTACGCTTTAAATTTTCTTGTTTTATTTGAAGGCTTACTAGTAATTGATATGCATTACTTATGTTAAGTGTATGTCTATCCAAATCAACTTGTGAAGCCAATCCTAAATCAAATCGTTTTTTTACCATATGCAATATTGATTGGTTAAGTTTGACCTCTTTCTTTTGAATAATAATTAAATCCTGATTTGCAATATAACTAACGAGATCTTGTAATAGATTTATTTTATTTTCTGACACGCTTATTTGGTATGTTAGAAAAGCTGACTGAGTTTTATTGAAAGCAACTTCATGTCTAATTATCTTCTTATTTGCCGATTCAAACACAAACGAAATGCCAGCACCAAAAATATTTTTTGATATTTCTTCATTACTATCTGTTTTACCAATAGCTATACCGACAGAAGTTGTTGGCTTTAAGGTTGCGAGACCCTCATTACCTTTAATAATTTCCCATTCAGATTTTGCGGTCGCAATTTTTCTGCTGTAAAATTGTTGGGCGAGTAGTAGCTCGTTTAAACCCCAATTTTTTATTGGTAGCTCTTGATTGCTATATCCTTTATCACCTAAGAATCTAATAAAATCTGGACTATTTATGCTTGCTAGACCCAGCTCTTCATTTATGCTTTTAACTTCTATATTCTTTTCTTTGTATTCAAAGTAGCTGCAACCAGGGAAAATACATAAAAATAAAATGAGGAGTGAGGGTGAGCTATTTTTTTTAATATATTTTAATGGCATTCGAAGGTCGTATTTCTCTATGTATGGTTGTTAATTCTAATAATTCAATTCTAAATCAATAGTGGTGTATTTGGAGAAAATTTGATTGAATTATTTCATTGGAAACATGACTAAGCTGATATAATGTGCTCTTTTCAAAATTAAGTTACTTTGCGAGAGTGGCGGAATTGGTAGACGCACTGGTTTTAGGTACCAGCGCCGCAAGGCGTGAGAGTTCGAGTCTCTCCTTTCGCACCAATATTAAATACTAGGGAATTGTAGATATGGCTGAACCAGCAGTTGAGAAAATAAATAATATCGAGCGACGTGTCACTGTTACCGTGCCTGTGGCTCCTCTTACATCTCAAATTACCGAGCAATTCAGACAGCTCACAAAGACTGCTAGAGTTTCAGGGTTTCGTCCAGGCAAGGTTCCCCTTAACGTAGTAGAGCAGCAGTATGGAGATGACGTTAAAAACGAGATTTACACCAAGGCAATCGAGAGAAGATTTGGTGAATTTATTCATGAAAACAATATCCGCGTTGCAGGAATGCCAAACATTGAGCATGGGCCACTAAATACAGTAACTGATGATTTTCAGTTTATCGCTACATTTGAGGTGTTCCCAGATATTAATATTACAGATATAAAGAAATTAAAAATTACACAATATGAAACAACCGTAAAGCCCGAAGATGTTAAAAAAACTATTGATATCCTTATCAGACAAAGAACAACTTTTAAACCAATCGATAGGGCCGCTAAACTAGAAGATCGTATTAAAGTCAAGCTTAAGTCATTCATCGATAACAAAGAAGCTGAGTCAACTGGGGATGAATTTATAGAAATTGTTCTTGGAGACACAAGCAGGATTAAGGAGTTTGACAATGAAATGTTAGGCCTTAAGGCTGGAATAGAAAAATCATTTGATGTTAAATATCCAAAAGATCATAACCCTAAAGAGCTTGCAGATAAGATAGTAAGTTATCAGGTTGCAGTTATAGAGGTTCAGGAGCCAAAAAAACCAAAATTTGATGCAGAATTTGCAAAAGAACTAGGTATAGAGGATGGTGATACCAAAAAATTAAATGAGAATATTAAGGATTCATTGTTGCAAGAAGTTGATAAGCGCTTAAAAATAAATATAAAGCAACAGGTTTTCAAATCATTAACTGACTCTCATGAAGTTGATCTCCCAAAGTCTCTTGTAGAAATAGAAATTAGACAGATGGCTGAAGTAACACTTAAAAATTTAGAGCGGGAAGGAGCGGATATGAAGGATATAAAGCTAGAACCTTCTATGTTTGAGGAAAGAGCTAAAGTATCATGTAAGTTACGACTTTTACTTGGAAATATTGTCGAGGTTAATTCTCTTGAATCAACTGAAGAACAAACTCAAAATAAAATTCAAGAGTTTGCTTTGAATTATGATAAACCTGATGAAGCAATAAATTGGTTTAACGATGATCCTAAAAGACTAGAAGAGCCAAAAGCGCTAGCAACTGAGGATAATGTAGTAGCATGGTTCACTGGACAGTGTAAAGCAGAAAAGAAAGCTATTGTATTTGATAATGTAATTTCTGGTCAGTTCGATGAATAAAATAAATACAGAGTCTATCAGTCATTTTTCTCCGAATAATCTTGGTTACATACCTATGGTTGTTGAACAGAGCGGGAGGGGGGAGAGGGCTTATGATATTTATTCTAGACTTCTTAAGGAAAGAGTAATATTTTTAGTTGGTCCAGTGGATGATATGACAGCAAATGTTGTTGTAGCTCAGCTACTTTTCCTGGAAGCTGAAAATCCGGATAAAGATATATCTCTATACATAAATTCACCAGGTGGTTCAGTTACAGCAGGCATGGCCATTTATGACACAATGCAATTCATAAAGCCAGACATTAGCACTCTTTGTATTGGTCAGGCAGCAAGTATGGGCGCACTTCTTTTAACTGCAGGGCAGAAGAATAAGAGGTTTTGTTTGCCAAGCTCAAGGGTTATGATTCATCAGCCATTGGGTGGATTCCAGGGTCAAGCATCTGATATAGAGATCCATGCAAAAGAAATACTTTTCCTTAAAAATAAATTAAATCAAATCCTAGCAAACCATACGGGACAACCAATTAAAAAAATTGCGGAAGATACAGATAGAGATAACTTTATGAGTGCTTCCGATGCAGTTAAATATGGCATGGTTGACCAGGTAATTTCAAATCGTGGCGAAGTTAAGTAGGAAGACTCATGCCAACTAAAGACAAAGAAAAAACATTGTTTTGTTCATTTTGTGGGAAAAATCAGTCTGAAGTAAAAAAATTAATTGCGGGTCCTTCAATTTTCATATGTGATGAATGTGTGGAATTATGTAACGATATAATTGTTGAGGAAACTACACCTTCAATTGATATTGATGCAAATAAAAAATCTCTATTAACACCCAAAGAGCTCTACAAAAAATTAGAGGAGCATGTGATTGGACAAACAGATGCCAAAAAAAGTCTTTCGGTCGCAGTTTATAACCACTACAAGCGACTTGATTTTCCTCTGGTTAACGACGACCTTTCTGAAGTTAAAATTGCAAAAAGTAATATATTATTTATTGGGCCAACTGGGTCAGGTAAAACTCTTTTAGCGCAAACATTAGCGGACTTACTTGAAGTGCCATTCGTCATGGCAGATGCAACAACCCTTACTGAAGCAGGATATGTTGGTGAAGACGTTGAAAATATTATGCAGAAGTTACTTCAAAAATGTGATTATGATGTAGATAAGGCGCAAAGAGGTATTGTCTATATCGATGAGGTCGACAAGATATCAAGGAAGACAGATAACCCTTCGATTACAAGGGACGTCTCCGGAGAGGGCGTGCAGCAAGCGCTTCTTAAATTAATAGAAGGTACAATTGCTTCAGTTCCTCCACAGGGTGGTAGAAAACATCCAAATCAAGAATTTGTTCAAATAGACACGACGAATATATTATTTATTTGTGGGGGTGCATTTGATGGTCTGGAAAAGGTAATTAAAGGGAGAACAGAAAAAAGCAGTATTGGTTTTGGTGCAGAAGTTAAAGGGAAGGATGATTTGAGGTCTATAGGAGATTTACTGAAAAATGTCGAGTCTGAAGATCTAATTAAGTTTGGTCTAATTCCTGAATTTATCGGAAGGCTTCCTGTCATAACAACCTTAGATTCACTTAGCAAGGATGCGCTAGTAAAAATTTTGGTTGAGCCTAAAAATGCATTAGTTAAGCAGTATAAGAAGCTGTTTAAACTTGAAGGCGTAGAACTAGAGTTCCGAGAGGATGCTTTGGATTCTATCGCTATTAAAGCGATTGAAAAGAAATCTGGTGCACGCGGCCTAAGATCAATTATCGAGGTAACATTAAAAGATATAATGTATGAACTCCCTGAAATGAATAACCTTATTAAGGTAGTTATCGATAAAGGTGTCATTATCGGAAAGTCTAAACCTTACTTTATCTACGCTGAAAAAGAAATAAAAGAGAATGCAAATTAAGTAACCTTGTTTTTTCCAAAAACAACCCCATAATTAAATCTGTAATTAAATCTAAACGAAAAGAATAAAAATAATGGCTAATAAAAAACTATCAAAACACCCAATGCTTCCACTCCGAGATGTTGTAGTTTACCCTCAACTTGTAATACCTTTGTTTGTTGGTAGGGAAAAGTCTATTAATGCTATTGAGAAGGCCAACGAAGGGGATAAAAAAATTCTATTGGTTGCACAGAAAACTGCAGGCATGGATGAGCCTAATGTAAAAGATTTATATACAATCGGCACTGTTGCGACTATTTTACAAATGTTAAAATTACCCGATGGCACTGTAAAAGTACTAGTTGAGGGAACTGAGCGTGCTCAAATTGAAACGTTTAAAGAAGGGGATGATCATTGGACGGCAGATTATAAAATTATCTTACTGAAAGAACGTAAAGATAAAAAAACTTTGGCATTTATGAGGTCAGTATTTTCTCAGTTTGATCAATATGTAAAGTTAAATAAAAAAATTCCTCCTGAAATCTTAACATCATTAACATCCATTACTGATCCAGGACGATTGGCAGATTCAATTGCAGCTAATCTAACTCTAAAACTATCAGAAAAACAAAGAATTCTTGAGTGCTTTGATATTAGAGAAAGATTAGATCTGCTCTTAAATGTAATGGAATCAGAGATTGATATACTCCAAGTCGAGAAGCGCATTCGGGGACGAGTAAAGCGACAAATGGAGAAGTCTCAGCGTGAATATTATCTAAATGAGCAGGTAAAAGCTATACAGAAAGAGCTCGGCGAACAAGATGAGAATGCTGACCTTGAAGAATTAGAAACCAAAATCAATGACGTGAAAATGACTGATGAAGCTAAAGAAAAGTGCTTATCAGAGCTTAAAAAGCTAAAGTTAATGTCTCCAATGTCAGCCGAAGCTTCTGTTATTCGAACGTATATTGAAACATTAATAAATTTACCATGGCATGAAACAACTAAAATTAGTGAAGATTTATATAGTGCTGAAGAGTCTCTAGATAATGACCATTATGGGCTTGAGAAAGTAAAAGAAAGAATTGTTGAATATTTAGCAGTGCAAAATAGAGTGGGTAAACTAAAAGCACCCATTCTATGTTTGGTTGGTCCTCCTGGAGTTGGTAAGACTTCTCTTGGGCAAAGTATTGCAAAATCAGTTAATCGAAAGTTCATAAGAATGGCTTTAGGTGGCGTTAGGGATGAAGCAGAGATTCGTGGTCATAGAAGAACTTATATCGGGTCAATGCCAGGAAAGATATTACAAAGTATGACAAAGGCTGCTGTTAAGAATCCACTTTTCCTATTAGACGAAATTGACAAGATGGGTCAAGACTTCAGAGGTGACCCTTCTTCTGCGCTACTAGAAGTATTGGACCCTGAACAAAATCATACGTTTTCTGATCATTATGCTGAGATTGAGTACGATCTTTCAGATGTAATGTTTGTTGCTACAGCTAACTCAATGAATATTCCTGAGCCACTTTTAGATAGAATGGAAATTATCAGACTCGCTGGCTACACCGAACAAGAAAAATTAAATATTGCAAAAAAATACTTAATACCTAAGCAACTAAAGACACACGGACTTAGGGTTCTGGAGCTCAAAATTTCTGATAGAGCAGTTAGAGATATAATTCAATATTATACAAGAGAGGCTGGAGTAAGGAAGTTAGAGCAAGAAATTGCAAAAATATGTCGAAAAGTTGTAAAAAGTATTTCAGCTAACAAAAAAATTAAAAAAATACTAGTCAGCAATAAAAATATCAGTGAATATCTTGGTGTAAAAATATATGACATTGGCCTAGCATTTAAGAAAAATCAGGTAGGTCAGGTCACAGGGCTTGCTTGGACACAGGTTGGTGGGGAGCTATTAACTATTGAAGCTGTTGTTTTACCGGGGAAAGGGAAATCTATTTTGACCGGAAAGCTTGGAGATGTAATGCAAGAATCAATACACGCAGCAATGAGCGTCGTTAGGAGTAGAGCAGATAAGCTAGGGATAGATAATGCATTTCATGAAAAAAAGGATATTCATATTCACTTCCCTGAAGGAGCTACGCCAAAAGATGGTCCTAGTGCTGGAATTGGTATTACAACAGCCATTATTTCTGCTTTAACAGGCATTCCTGTGGATGCAAACGTAGCCATGACTGGCGAGATTACACTTCGGGGTGAAGTATTGCCTATTGGCGGTCTGAAGGAAAAGTTACTTGCCGCTCACAGAGGAAAAATTAAAAAAGTAATTATTCCAGAGCAGAATGCTAAAGACTTAGTTGAAATCTCCGATGAAATAAAAAGTCATTTAGAAATAATTCCGGTGAAATGGGTTGATCAGGTTATTGATATAGCATTAACTAAAAGACCATTAATAAAGAGTGGCTCTCAACCAGTTAAGTCTAAGAGCTCAGGTACAGAAATTATGCAAATAGATAAAACGATTGCTCATTAGTTTTTTCTTATAATTGCTAGTATTGTGAACAACATTATTGTAAAATGACGTGCTTAAATTCTAGACAATTGGGTGCTTAGCTCAGCTGGTAGAGCGTCGCCCTTACAAGGCGAATGTCGGCGGTTCGACCCCGTCAGCACCCACCATAATGGAGTGGTAGTTCAGTTGGTTAGAATACCGGCCTGTCACGCCGGGGGTCGCGGGTTCGAGTCCCGTCCACTCCGCCAATGTCGATTAAGGCGAACATATAGTTCGCCTTATTTGGTACAAACCATGAACCAAAGTTACTTACAAGAATCACAGTGTATTAATATAAAAAATTTGAGGTAAAAATAGGGTATGGGAATATTAGAAAGAATTCGTAGCAATACAGAAACTAAAATGGCAAAAGTTATACTTGGAATCATCATTGTTCCATTTGCACTTTTTGGTATTGATTCTTATTTAAGTTCGGTAGGAGCAAATGTTTATGTAGCAAAGGTCGACGGGCAGGAAATATCGCTTAATCAATACGCAAAAACATTTTCCCAAGTTCAACAACAAATGTCGTCAGGAGGGGAGCAAGACCTATCTCAATTCACAACACCTGAGTTTAAAAAAGCAATTTTAGAAAGTCTAATCTCATCAGAACTAATCAGACAGTCCATCGAAAAAAATAATTTTACTATAAGTGACGCACAATTAAGCTCTTATATTGTTGGAATGCCTGAATTCCAGGATAAAGGAAGATTTTCCCAGGAAAAATATGATCAAGTTGTTCAATACAATAATATTTCCCCAAATAAATTAGAAGCAAAAATAAGGAATGACTTGGGTAAACAACAAATCCAGGACAGTATTGCTAAGCTTGTTTTTTCTCCAGAAGAAAAATTACAACCTCTCATTAACTTATCATATCAAAAGAGAGAGATTAGTCTGCATGAAATTAGGCTGGATGATTACAAGAAAAAAATTGTACCTTCAGATGATGAAATAAAAAAAGTTTATGAAGAAAATAAACTCTCATTTATAAGGCCAGATAGAGTAAAAATTGAATTTTTAATTTATTCAGTTGCAGGTATAGTTCCTTCCATTAAGATCACAGACCAAGAAATTCAAGACTATTTTGAATTTAATAAATACCAATTCGATGGTCAGCAACAAAGAAAAGTCCGACATATTTTATTTGCTTTTAATGCTGGCATAACAGAATTAGAGAAGAAGAGTATTAATAAATATGCTTCTGAAACACTACTTAAGCTAAAAAAGAATCCAAAATCTTTCGCAAAAGTGGCAAAGAAAATTTCTCAGGATAGAGACTCTTCCAAAAATGGAGGTGACCTTGGTTTTATTAGTCGTGGCTCAATGGTAAAACCATTCGAAGATGCCGTCTATCAATTAAAAGTGAAACAGATATCCAATATTATAGAAACTGAATTTGGTTATCATATAGCAATGTTAGATGAAATAAAGGGTGATGAAGTTACCTTGGCTAGCGTCAAATCAAAGATAAAAGGAGAGCTAATTTATACTAAAGCATTGAATGAATATGCAAATAATGCTGACGATTTTAATAACACCGTATATGAAGAGTCTGAAAATTTAGATATAGCAGCTAAAAAGTTTAACCTTAAGACTGAAAAAAGTCCTTGGTTAAGCCTGGAAGATGCCAAGAAATTTTTTAATAATGAATTATTTGCTGAAACTGTTTTTAGTGAAGATGCTATCGAATCAAAAAGAAATTCCGTAGCAATCGAAGTTAGTCCAAATAACTTAATATCTGCTCGCGTTGTTGAGTTTTCTAAGTCATCTCAAAAAAAACTTACCGAAGTAACTGATGATATAAAAGCTTTTATAGTTAGTCGCGATAGTGAGAAATTGTTAATTGAAGATGGTAATAAATTAGTGGAAGGTCTTAGAGTCAATAATATAAAGATTGATTGGATTGATGATCTGACTGTAAGTAGAGCAGACAAGCAGGGTCTTTCTGACCCTCTAATTAACCAAATATTTAAGGTTGACGCAACAAATACTCCAGCTTATGCTGGGCTATATGATACTAGCGGAGAATTTTTCGTAATAAAAATAAAAAATGTAGATGTTAAAGATGTAACAGACATTATTTCGATTGATCTCTACCAAGAAGAATATCAGGCTGCATTAAGTGATGCAATTAAAGTTGCTTACATTGATGATTTGAGAGCAGATTCAAAAATTAAGGTTAATATTGAGAGAATTTTAAATGTTAATTAAAAAAACCACCCATGAGGGTGGTTTTTTTAATCTACAAAAAGATACTTTTAGCCAATTGCATTAGCTACTTTTTCAGAGATTAAGCCTGCAATAGAACCTAAGATAAACGATACAGACATTAAGAGCACAGGATTATATAAATCCAAGCTTGTCACCTCCATATTGTTTGTCATAAGTATCAAACCAAAAGTTCCGGCATAACCAAAAACGTTTGCAGGAATATTAGCGAAAAACTTATTACCAGCTAGAGCAGTAAGACCCCAAACCGTAATACCCACAGCAATTGGTGCAGCTAAACTTCCAGTATATTCACCAATTAAACCCATCAACACGACTGCCACACCAGCTAAAACAGCACCATAGATTGTTGCAACAATTGTTTTTTGAAGGTTATCTGTTCCTTTTCCGTTTGTGAAATAACAGCCCCATGCAATAAAGCCGCCCCATACTAATGCGTATCCATCAAGAATTCCTAAAGCAAGATAAGTCCACACCGCACCACATATTCCTAAACTTAAACCTAAAGCATTTTTCATTGAATAAATCCTCCTGTTGTAAAAAAATTACTACTTTGCTCAAAAAATTACCTAAAAGTTATTGGTAATGACTCAACTTGACATAGGATAATTATATTGTCAAGATTAATGAATCGAATACTAATGAATTTCTATGAGGAAATTGAGTAATGGATGATATAAAAGATAATAAGATTAAGACTTTTCATGGGGGCTGCCCCCATGATTGTCCTGATACATGCTCAATGGTCTATGAAGTTCAGAACGGAAAACTAACTGGCGTTAAAGGGAACAAAGATCATCCAATGACCAGAGGAGGTCTCTGTGTAAAACTTAAGGATTATGAAAAAAGGCACTATCATCCA
>Ga0307998_1001579_pt1 | contig 12215 bp, 11 predicted proteins | sample Davwhametageno37_FD_203147 | JGI IMG/M metagenome (GOLD analysis project Ga0307998, IMG submission 203147) | Marine microbial communities from Davis Island wharf, Antarctic Ocean - #37 | ecosystem: Environmental > Aquatic > Marine > Unclassified | place: Antarctic Ocean: Davis Island wharf...
CAAACAAATTTCAAAGTTCTGTAATTTACATGAGGTTGAGGTGCAAGGTATTGCGGATGGTGAAGTTGCAAAAGGAATAATGGCTTATAATCCCATTATATCAGGTCAACTTACTAGAGAAGAAATCGAACTAGCATCAAAAGATGAAAATAAAGAATTGCAGATAAAAAATACTGATATTGAAATTTCAACTGAAGATAAAAAAATTAAAAAGTACATTCCTTTATCAAAAAGACAAGATAAACCAGATTCGGCTTTGTGGCTAATCAAACATCATTCATTACTAAAAGATTCACAAATAGCAAAACTAGTTGGAATAACTAAGGCTTCTGTAACTGCAATTAAAAATAAAAGTTATTGGAATTATAATAATTTAAACCCTAAAGACCCTGTAGCATTAGGACTCTTTTCTCAAAAAAGTCTAATTGAAACTATTGAAAAAGCAGAAAGAAGAATAAAAAGAGAAAAAAAAGAAAAAGAGAAGGCAAAACTAACAAGAGAAGTTTCAAACATTGAATAATTTTAATAGACACCAAAATTATATAATGGTACTTAAACATTCTTAAAGAATATTTATGAAAATAGAAGTCAAAGATAACAATATTGAACAAGCGCTTAGAGTGCTTAAAAGAAAATTACAAAGAGATGGTTTTTTTAAAGTAGTAAAATTAAAGAGTGTTTACGAAAAACCTTCTGAAAAGAAAAAAAGAATTCTACAAGAGAATATCAAAAGAGTTAAAAAGCTTAATAAGCTTAAAAATAGAATTTAGATATACCGCGGGGTGGAGCAGTCTGGTAGCTCGTCAGGCTCATAACCTGAAGGTCGGCGGTTCAAATCCGTCCCCCGCAACCAATCCCATCAATACTTTTTTTAATTTACACAACGTTCAGAAAATAATCTTACCGCATTATATCCGCACTCGGTGTAAAAAATTGACTACAATAATAATTAATCAACAGGTTTAAGTTTTGGATTAATATTTATATCTACTTTTTTAATTGAATTGCCTCGTCTAATTTCATCATAGAAAACAATTTGAGTTGGCATTTTGCTGTTGTTACGCTGTTTGTACTTACTAATAAAGCTACGATATATACCGTGTTTAAAATATATTCCTTTTGGTTTGAAAAAAATTGGAGATTTTAAGATTTCCACTTTCTTGATACCATCTACCCATGCATCCATTCTTTTATTTTTAAAATCTAAACAGAAAGAAATATCTGTCCAAACTTCTTTCATATTTTTTAAAAGCTTTAGTCTATGATATCTCGACTCATCAATAACGTTTGTTGCCGAACCACTAAGTTCATGCCAATTTAAAAATAAATATCCTTGACGTGCATCTATTTGAATTAAAGGTGGAAAAGAAGCTAAACCACCAGCAGTGCCTGTTGGGCCACCATATTGATGAACTTGGCCTAAAGAAGTATTGGTTGGATGTGTATCGACAAAATCTTTAGATAGCATTAAACTATAACCATAACATTGTTTTTTGTTAGCAGGCTGTCGTGGTCTTGTTGAAAACTCAACTCTTTCTCGATCGGTATCACAATCACTCCAATTATCGTCTCCAAAGCAATCACCATCTCTTAATTCAAATCGTTGGTAGTATTTTCCAGCACGTGCTTTTGTCTTATCTTTGATATATTGAAAGTTGTGATCATTATGATCCATAAAGTTTAAATGAAACTTAAATCCACTTCTCTTAGTTTTCAAACCAAATAAACCTTCTTCGTCTTTGAAAGTTCCAGACATAGCAAGTGCTGGAATCAATAAAAATATGATTAACAATTTTTTCATAAAATCTTTGCCATAAATATTGAGATTTATCTTAGCACAGCCTCTGCCGTAATAATACCGCACTCCAGTAAAGTTTTGAGAATTTTATCTAGCTTATTTAAGGAACGTTGATTGTTTTACTCAGAAATCGGGTCGTACGTCAGGCTCATAACCTGAAGGTCGTTGGTTCAAATCCGCCCCAACCAATCTCCTCAAAAATTAATTAAATTTTAAACCTAGATTTTTTACTATCAACCAAAAATGCTTTGACTGTTTCTCTGGTAAGTTGATCAAATGTTTTTCCAAAATTTTCTATTTTCTCAATAATTGATGGTGGAATAGTAACAATATGACAGCCTAATTGTTTTGCCTGAATATAATTATATGGCTCCCTAATACTTGCCCAAAGTATCTCTACATTTTTAAATTTCTTTGCTATTGCAATGCTTTTTTTAAATTCTGGAACTGGATCTTTACCAGCATCGCCTGCTCTACCTGCAAATATTGAAATTATAACCTTGGTCTTTTTATTAATTAATTTTAGAATTTTTTCTGTTTGTTTGGCACTATATATTGCTGTGATGTTAATCTTAATATTTGAATTATTAAGCTCTTTAATAATTTTACTCATAAAAACTCCTTTGGAGTTTGCAACAGGAACTTTTACATAAACATTTTTACCCCAGGTGTTAATTTGAAGGGCCTGTTTTTTTATCTCTTTATATTCATCGGCAAAAACTTCTAGTGATACAGGCTTATTATTACAAATTTTTAATATTTTCTTTGAATAAGATTTATAATCTTTTACTCCTGCTTTTCTCATTAAGCTAGGATTTGTAGTAAAACCCTTTACTATTTTTTTTTTATTGAATTTCTTTATTTGGTCTAATTCCGCAATGTCACAAAATATTTTTGTCATTAATTTTTAAAGATTTTTGGTTATATCCTCAGTCATTTTTTTAGCATCAGCAAATAACATCAGGGTGTTCTCTTTGTAAAATAAGTCGTTATCAATTCCTGCGTATCCTGGAGATAAACTTCTTTTTACAAATAATACTGATTTACATTTTTCAACATCCAACACTGGCATTCCATAAATTGGGCTTTGTGGGTCAGTTTTTGCAGCTGGATTTGTTACATCATTCGCTCCAATGACAAATGCAACATCTGCATTAGCAAAATCATTATTAATTTCCTCAAGTTCAAAAACTTCATCATAAGGAACGTTAGCCTCAGCCAACAATACATTCATATGACCTGGCATTCTTCCTGCTACAGGATGGATTGCATAAGTAACTTTGATATCATTCTTCTTTAACGTATCTACCATTTCTCTTAATGCATGTTGTGCTTGAGCTACAGCCATTCCATAACCTGGAACAATTATAACAGATGATGCATTTTTCATTAAGAAGGCTGCATCTTCTGCATTGCCGCTCTTAACTGGTCTTTGCTCTTTATTTTCTGTTGATGCAGACTGTTCTGTTGCACCAAATCCTCCTAAGATTACATTAAAGAATGAGCGGTTCATACCTTTACACATTATATAGGATAGGATTGCACCAGAAGACCCAACAAGAGCACCAGTAATAATTAATGCACTATTTTCTAAAGTAAAACCAATTCCTGCTGCAGCCCAACCAGAGTACGAATTCAACATTGAAATTACCACAGGCATATCTGCTCCACCAATTGGAATGATTAATAAAAATCCTATTAAAAATGAAACTGCTATTAGTGCCCAAAAAAAGTTAGATAACTGCGATGAGCAAAGTAAATAAGTTAAAACTACAATTGAAATTAACAGTATGGCGTTAAGGAAATGTTGACCTCTGAATGTAATTGGTGATCCAGACATTATTCCCTGAAGCTTTAAAAAAGCGATTATTGATCCCGAGAATGTTATGGCACCAACCGCAGCTCCAATTGACATTTCAATTAAGCTTGCAAGTTTAATGGCTCCAGAGGATCCTAGATTAAATGCTTCTGGATTTAAGAATGCTGAGATTGCAACAAAAACTGCTGCCAGACCAACTAAACTATGAAAGCCTGCTACCAACTCTGGCATAGCTGTCATTGGTATTTTATAAGCTATGAATGCCCCTATAAGTCCACCTACTAATAAAAAAATTAATACATAAATCAGTCCAATAGAAAAACTTCCAATGGATAAAAAAGTAACAGTAATAGCAATCACCATTCCTAAAATTCCAAAAAAATTACCTTGTCTTGACGTTTCTGGTGATGAAAGACCTCTTAATGCCAAGATAAATAAAACTCCTGAAATTAAATAAAATATTGCTGATAAATTTGCTGACATAATTATTTATCTTTCTTCTTCTTTTTGTACATTTGAAGCATTCTTTGAGTGACTAAAAATCCACCAAATATATTAATAGCTGCAAGCGATATTGCTAAAAATCCTAAAATATTAGAAACCGTAAAGACATTATCTGAGCTTCCTGCTAAACCTGCAATTATAGCACCAACAATAATTACTGACGATATAGCATTAGTAACTGACATTAAAGGTGTATGCAAAGATGGAGTTACACTCCATACAACATAATATCCAATAAAAATTGATAAAATAAATATACTTAATCTGAATATAAAAGGGTCTATTTCCATAAATCTATTTAATTAATGTTTTGTTAATTATCTCGTCTTGTAAATTAATATTAATCTTTTTATTTTCTTTATCATATAAATTAGACACAAAATTAAATACATTTTTTGAATATAAGTTCGAAGCCGAAACAGGAAGTTTATTTAGGATATTTGTTTCACCCATAATTTTTACTCCATTTTTAACCACAATTTTATCAACTTCAGTAAATTCAGTATTTCCACCCTGAACTGCAGCTAAGTCATAAATAACAGAGCCTGATTTCATATTATCAATCATAAAACCTTTAATAATTAAGGGAGCTTTTTTGCCTGGAATTAAAGCAGTACATATTACAATATCAATTTTTTTTAAGGTTTCTGCTAATAAATCTTCTTGTTTTTTCTTAAATTCTTCTGAGCCTTCTTTTGCGTAACCACCTTCTGTTTCTAAATTTTCAGACCCTTCCACTGTTAAAAATTTTCCACCTAAACTTTCTACTTGTTCTTTTGAGGCCATTCTAACATCTGTTGCAAATACGATAGCACCCATTCTTTTTGCTGTTGCAATTGCTTGAAGACCTGCCACACCTGCTCCTGCTACTAATACTTTTGCCGCTGGAATTGTACCTGCTGCTGTCATCATCATTGGAATTGCTTTTTCAAAATTTGCAAACGACTCAATCACTGCCTTATAACCAGCAAGGTTGGCTTGTGAAGAAAGAATATCCATTGATTGAGCTCTAGTTATTCTAGGCAACATTTCTAAAGAAAAAATATTAATATTTTTTCTAGATAAATTTTCAATTTTTTCTTTATTATTATAAGGATTAAATACCCCAACAAGTATTTGATTTTCTTTTAAATTTGAGAGATTTTCATCGGATAATAAACCCAATTGAGCAATAATGTCTCCACTTTTTAATGTCTCAGTTTCATTGCTGGAAACCTCAACACCTAATTCTTTATATTCACTATCTTTAAATCCTAAATGTTCACCGTATTTTTCAACTATTGAAACATCAAAGCCAAGAGTTATATATTTCTTTGCAATTTCTGGAGTAATTGCAATTCTTTTTTCTATTTTTTTATTTTCTAAAGTTGAAACAATTCTCATAGATGAGACTCTATAGTAAGAATATTGCCATTAAAACTAAAACACCTATAACAGCGACAGTTCCCCACAATACAAATTTTGTAAAGTTATTCCAAGTATCTTTATGGTTTTTATTTTCCATAAAAATTACTTCTGTCTTGCTTTAAATTTAGGGTTTGTTTTGTTAATTATATAAACTCTACCTCTTCTTCTAACTAGCTTAGAATTAAGGTCTCTTTTTTTCAATGATTTTAACGAACTTTTAATTTTCATAATGTTTTTTTAGCCGGCAATGTCCTACTCTTCCGTGTCTTAAGACAAAGTACCATTGGCGCTGAAGGGCTTGACTTCCGAGTTCGGAATGGGATCGGGTATAACCCCTTCGCAATAATCACCGGCAACAGTCTTTTAGCAATATTCTTACATTTGTAAACATATTTATTAACAAATTATTTTAATAATAATTTCACTATTTTATTGAATTTTTAGACTTTGTTCTTTGCCACAACAACAATCCGACTGGAAAATAATAAACAATTGACATCCAATTATTGAAAAAACTTCCACTAGGAGAAAGGGGCCATAAACTAATCAAAATAGCACTTAACAAACATACTTCAAAATCATTAATTATACCTTTTTTATCCCAGATGAATTTAAATACAAAATGCTTAATTGATAAATAACAAATTAAAATGAAAAGTCCCGCTACTAATAAAAATGCAAGTATACCCGCCTCTGATAAAAGCTCTATGTAAGTGTTGTGCGGGTGTGTCTCACAAGAATATTTTGATACTTTATATCGATCTTGATCGCATGTGTTTCTAAATTGACGAGGCCCTACTCCAAAAAACTTGTTGTCTAAAAAAATTCTATAACCAGTTATATACATGTCATTGTGCGGCTTTGAAAATATATAAACTTTATCATCAGTGTTTCTGGTAAAATCATAAATTGTTTTATCAACAAATCGTTCTTTTGAATTTGGAAAAAGATTCATCAATACAATTATCAAACATACGGATAAAATGTATGTCCAAAGTCGATAAATTTTATATTTCTTTATCATCAAAATGATAAACACAGCTGATAAGTTCATAAAAAATAATGCTAATCTTTCTCCACTAATAAAAATTAGTCCTTCTGCTAGTATAAAAACTATTGTCATGAAGAATAATATTAGTTTATTTTTTTTTGGTTCATCTAAAAAAATAAACAATGCAAATAGAATAGGGAAAAATCTTGCTAAATAACTACCTAATATCAGCTCTGTACCAAAAAAACTACTAACTCTATAATCGTTAATCAAAGCATAACCAAATAAATTTTTTCCAAAAATAAATTGTATATAACCATCAACTATCAATGATGAAAAACAAAGTAACATTGAAATAAAAAGATATTTTAATAAAAATAGATTTTTTTCTAACAAATACCAAAAACATAATGAAAATATTCCAAAACGAAAATAAAATAAAGAATTTTTTAATGAGATTAAAATATTGTCAGATAATAAAGAACTCAGAATTAAAATTAAACAAAATATAAAAAAAAATTTAAAATAATAATTGTTATAATATTTTTTTAAATTGTTCTTTATTGAGTTTATTAAAAATAATATTGCAACTAAAGATAAGCCTAGGTCAGATAAAAAAGGGCCTGATATTAATAAAGCAGGCATTAAAATTATTATCCAAGAAGGGACAAGATTAAAAAAAAAAATTTGGTTTTTCATTTTTTAATATTTAATATTTAATATTTAATTATATTAAATATTTATGAGATTATTTTCTATCTTCTTTTTTGTATTCTATTCATTATCAATACAAAAAATATTCCTAATATCCCACCTATTAAAATGGCTGAGGCATACAAAGTTTGAAATGATACATTTTTACCATGTTTCCTATAATGCGTTGAGTCAGAAACTATTCTTGCCGCATAAAACCGCTCTCTATCTGAAACAGGTGAGGAATCAAATATATTTTGTATTTTATCAGCATAGTTATCTGATTTTAAAATATCTATGTTTCTCCTTAATATTAGTTTTTTACTGTCTTGTTTAAGAGTTAACAATTTAACTTCAAGATCTTGTATTTCAAATTTTCTTATTATTTCTAAATAATTTACATAATCATCAAACACCTTAGTAATTTTTGATTGGATCTTAAGATTTACTTGTTCTTCAAGAAATTTTAAGAAAACTTCCCACTCTTCTAGATCTAGATCTATGGTTACGATCTCAATTACCACACCAGATGTGTCATTTCTAAAAACTTTTTTTTTATTTCTATTATCTAAATCCTTTAAATTTGTTAATCTGATTGAGGATATTAATTCATCAATTGCCTGTTCATATTCTAATTTATTTGGATAATTTTCTTTTTTAATTAAATTAAATTGCTTAACTTCAGTTCTTAAACTGGGCTTTTCATTAATTATTTCAATAAACAGATCATACAAAAAATCTTTATTAATATTATTAATATTTAGATTTTTTATATTTCTACTTTTATTAGGAATTAATACTTCATCTATTTGAAGAAAAGTATCGGAATTTCCAATGACATTTCCTAGTCCTTCTTCTTTATATTTGGAAACACTAGTCTCTATTGATTGAGCAGGTTTTATCGATTTTAATACATTATTAAAAATTTGGTAACTGGCTTCATCAACCGTCTTAATAGGTCTAATTTCAGTTATCGCTCTTATTTCAATACGTTCTCTAGTAAAATGTTGATCTATAAACACTGCTAATAAACTAAGGACAATGATAATGACAACAATCCACTTTTTCTGCCAGACAACCAGCAAAGCTTCTATTAAATCAATTTCATCACTTGCAACACTTTTTTTGATTTTTGCCATATTACATTTATTTATTATAATAAATTAGATAATGCAATGATTTATAATTTGAACTTTATCATTATTCTTAAGATTATTGAAGGATAGATTTTACTATTATTTATTGGATAGTAATTTTTCAACATAAAGATGATCAACAATTTCTGAATTTGATTTGTATAATTTAAGTAACTTTTCTAAAAGCTTTTTAACTTCGTTTACTTTGTTTTCGGCTAATAAACTTTTTAAATTATTTAGTTCTAATTCTAATTGAACGAATGGAATAAAAGGATCATTTGCTTTTTTTATTTTAGGATGATCAGTTTTTTGAGGATCATCACCAATTAATAATTCTTCGTATAATTTTTCACCCGGTCTTAATCCTATTATCTTAATTTTAATATCTCCAGTTAGATTTTTGTCATCTCTAACGGTAAACCCAGATAGATTTATCATTTTGTTTATTAAATCTATAATTTTTATGCTCTTACCCATATCAAGCACGAACACTTCAGAATATTTACCCATGGATCCTGCTTGAATTACTAATTGAGCTGCTTCAGTTATGGTCATAAAATAACGTGTCACATCTTTATGAGTTAATGTAACTGGTCCTCCATCTTTTATTTGTTTTTTAAACTTTGGGATAACAGAACCAGAGGACTCTAGTACATTGCCAAATCGAACTATTGAAAAATTAGTATTGATATCTTTAGCATCGTTACAAATACCCTGCATACAAAGTTCAGAAAGCCTCTTCGAAGCTCCCATTATGTTGGTTGGCCTTACTGCCTTGTCACTTGATATAAACACAAGATTTGAAATTTTTTTATTCATTGATGCTTTTGCAATGGCTAAAGTACCAAAAACATTATTTTTAACTCCTTCACAAATATTTTCTTCAACTAATGACACATGTTTATATGCTGCAGCATGATACACAGTATCAACTTGAAATGTTTCAAAAATTGTCTCTATTTTCATTTGGTCTTGAATATTAACAAGTAATGGAATTATTTTTAAATTTTTATTTAAAGATGTTAATTCTTCAAAGACTTTATAAAGAGCAAACTCATTTAATTCTAAAAGTATTAATTTATTTGGTCTTAATTTTGCAATTTGACGACATAACTCAGAACCAATAGATCCTCCAGCACCTGTTACTAGTACTGTTTTTGAATTTATATTTTTGTTTAATAAGTTATTATCTGGTTCAACTTGCTCACGATCCAATAGGTCATCAATATTTAAATCCTTAATATCAGATATGGTTATTCTGCCATCTACAATCTCAGATATAGTTGGAAGAGTTTTAACAATTAATTTATATTTTTTTAATTTTTCAATTATTTGATTTCTCTTAACTCTATCAATCGTTGGTAGCGCAAGAAAAACTATACTAATATTTTTAGTTTTAACTAATCTCTCTAAATTAGAGGGTGAATAAATAGTTTGACCCAATAAAATTTGTCTATGTAATTGAGTATCATCATCCAAAAGACCAATAACTTTAAATTCAGAACTGTTTTCTAAAGCAGTAAGTAATTGTCTTCCAGCATCTCCTGCACCATAAATTAATACTTTTTTTTTATCAAACAATTTTGTAAAATCATAATTTTTAGCAAATATATATTTAATTCCTAATCTTGAACTAAGAATTGCAAAGAATAATAGCAATGGCTGAAAAAAGCCAATGGGTCTTGGAATTAATTCTACTACATAAACTCCAAGTGAATAATAAAATACTCCATAAATACATGAAGACATTAAGATAGTAAAAAAAATTGAAAAACCTGTATAGCGAAATATAGTTCTGTATAATCCGAATAACCAATATACAGGTACTGCAATTAATACAGATATTAATACTGAGCTAAAATTAAAATTTTCATATAAAATTAACACTTCTATTTTTGGATTAAGAGCAAGCCAATATTCAGATCTAATAGCAAAAGCAATCCAAGTACATAAAAAACACAAACTAGCATCAGTTAATATGGCAATTGATCGCTTTGAGTAACGATGAAGGGATAAAATATTATTTAAAAATTTTTTAATATAATTAATCATGAAAATTTAACCTCAAAATATTAATTTTTCTGAACTGTGTCATCTAAAATATTTTTAAAAACCTTAGAGCCAACTGCAGTTTTTACATTATTGCCAATATGAATTCCTGGATGAACAGATGTGCCGGTTCCTAAATGGCTAAATTTTCCAACTCTTACACTGCCAGATAATGAACAATTAGGCGAGATATGTACAAAATCTTCAATTATACAATCATGATCAACGGATGCACTTGTGTTTATAATAACTCCCTCTTTAATTAAAGTTCCTGGATTAATTACTGCATTTGCCATAACACAAGTTCCTATCCCCAAAGAACTAAATTGGCTTATGGTTGATCTAGGATGTACCAGGCTAACAATATTAATTTTTTTTTTTTTAAGTTGCTCCATTATATTAAATCTTATTCGGTTTTCTCCAATTGCAACAAAATAAGCATCATAATCTTTTAGATGATCTTTTAAATAATCAAGACTACCAGAAATAGTGAATGGAAATTTTTTAATATCATTTACTTTGTCATCAAAAAAATTAATAACTTTGTATTGATTTAATAAAGCAATTTCTCCAACAACTTTACCATGTCCTCCAGCTCCTATAATGGCTATATTTTTATTCATGAAATTTTTTAAAATCTTTATATTGTTTCTTTTTGAATAATACTAGTTCTACTGTTTTATAGATTATTTTCATATCTAAAAAAAAACTAACCTTTGTTGTATAATAAACATCTAATTTAAAACTTTTTGACCAAAATTTAACCCCTGTAGTTTCTGGATATACTTGAGCCAAACCTGTAATACCTGGTTTGACTAGATGTCTTTTTTTTTCATGCTTAGAATATTTTTTTAAATATTCTACTAATAAAGGTCTAGGACCTACAAGACTCATATTGTTTTCCAATATATTAAATAGTTGTGGTAGCTCATCTAAACCTGTTTTTCGTAAGAAATTACCCAATTTACTTTGCCTTTTCTTTTCAGAAATATTTTTAGAAGCATCATATAAAGTTTTAAATTTATACAATGTAAAAATTTTACTCTTCAAACCTGGTCTTTTTTGCCTAAAAATTGGAAATCCAATAAGAAACCATACTAAAAAAAATATTAAAATCATAAAAGGGAAAAAAAAGAAAAGTAAAATTATGCTTGAAATTATATCGAGCAATCTTTTAAAATATTTTTGATACATAAATAAATTACAAATACCTATTTAATATTTTCTTAATTGAATTAATTTCTGACTTTACTTTTATTAGAGCTCTATTGGGATTAATTGGAAACATTATACTTGTTTCACCAAGTAATTTTGCATTTGATAATCTTTTGTTTGGGTAAAATTTTAATTTTTTAAATATTTTTTCTCTATAAATTTCTGGACACGATCCAATGCTACAATCTATTTTTTTTTTATTAAGTTGTTCTATTAATTTGATTTGTTTAATCTTATTTTTATTTATAAATAAATTTAAACGATAAAAAGCGTGCGTACATTTATTGTAAGATTTTTCTCTTTCTCCTAAAAGGGAGGCACATTTAAAATCTGGTTTTCTCAAAATATTATATTTTTGGTAATAATCCTTTAACCCATTTAAATATAAATTTGCTATGGTGTTTCTTTTTTTGATTTGTTTATCTAATAACTTTAATTGTTCTCTTCCAAGTAGAGCTTGCATTTCAGTCATCCGATAATTTGATCCTAGATTATCGTGTAACCATTTAAAACCTGTTTTATGTTTTTTGAAAAAAAAATTATTGTAATTTTTTCCATGATCTTTTGATGACCAGCATCTAAGCCATAGTTTTTTATTATTAG
>Ga0307998_1001580_pt1 | contig 12214 bp, 10 predicted proteins | sample Davwhametageno37_FD_203147 | JGI IMG/M metagenome (GOLD analysis project Ga0307998, IMG submission 203147) | Marine microbial communities from Davis Island wharf, Antarctic Ocean - #37 | ecosystem: Environmental > Aquatic > Marine > Unclassified | place: Antarctic Ocean: Davis Island wharf...
GCCTGTGCAAAATGGTTATCATGAAGTTGAGATTATTATGAATAATGGAGCATTGAGTTGGGAAAATGCTTCAGGTGTAAGCTGGTCACTTGAAATAATTAATGGCGAACTCTGGACAGGATCAGATTGCGGCTATGGAGTTAAAAAGTTGCTTGTTTATTTAGATCCAAGTATGGAAGTAAAATCAGTTTATTTTCTGGGGGAGGCTTATATTCGAGTTAACTAAGAGTACTAATTTGGTATCTTCAATTCGACTAATACTTTAGTGTGAATACTTAAACACCGAAACCCCCATATTTAAGCATTTAGATATTGATGTTATTAAATAAAGGTCAATTGGTATTGATACTTTTAGCCCTTGATTTAGCGGGGGGAATGAAAAGAACATACCAGAAGAATGGGTTGAGACTTCTTAAAACCGAAGAAATTTATCATGTAGTCAATACATCAAAAGGGTATTGAAAGCGATTCAAATTAAAGCATTTTCTCTTAAATTTTTTATTTTTTTGCCTTTTTGTACCCTTTCACGATTATTTTAGTTCTCAATAAAAAGTACCTATTTATCAAAAAAAAGGTACTTTTATTTTATAATAATAATTAAAAAGTTAAAAATGAAAAAACTAATATTACTGCTTATCGCTTTATTATCAATATCTGCATATGCACAAGATGAAAGAACTTACGAATCAGCTCTTTATATCAATGATGTGGCTATTTCTGAAATGCCAAGATTTGTCGAATTACATAAAAAATTCACGGATATGTCTTTAGGGGAAAACAGAACAATGACGGGCGAATGGGTTTTTAAACACTGGTATGGGTCAGGTCACAGCTTTGTTATTTACAGCCAATACAGCTCTATGGAAGATTTCCATAAGGATGCTGATATTGCAAATCAAAACATTAGAGCAAAAATAGACACAACAAAAGATACAAGTGTAAAAGAAACTCTTATGAAAGAATGGGAAGAATACAGAGCCTTTTCTAATGGTCATTCCGATGAAATTAGAGTAGCTAACAAGGCAACTGGTTTTTATCAACTTGAAGAAACAGATTTTGATATTCCTTTTGCAATGGTAGTTGGGAAATATAATTCTTCTGGTGCTTGGGGAACAATGGGAACAGCTTTTTTTGACTGGGCAATTAAAAATTCTGTAGACAACGGATCATCAATGTCTGGTGGGGTTTCTTACCACTATATGGGAACTAGTTCTGAAGTAGAAGTATGGCAATGTTATACAAATCTAGTTGAATTCGCAAAAGGGGTAACAGCAAGAGCTGAAGAAACCGAAGAAGCTATTAAAGCAAAGAAAACATTTTGGAGCTTAGTCGATGGTGCTCATGAAGATCAAATTTACCTTCACATTGGACATGTAAATATGGAAAAAGGAATTTTTGATTTAGCAGGTAAAGACCGATAAAAAACATCTGTTTTTATAAAAAAGTCCATCCCTTTCGGAAACCCCAATATTTAAGCAATTAGATATTGACGTTATTGATTAAACAAGGGTCAAGTGGTATTGATGCTTTGAAACCCTCACTTTAGCTTGTTGCTTTTAGTGGGGGTTTTTTTATGTTTAGAAGCTAAATTTAATTAGAACATTCTCCTGTTGTAAATTCAGTAATTCCAGCTACTCCTGCCTCACAATCATTACTATATGTTATTCCATCAGAACCGCAAACAGGTTGATATATTGTAAGACAAAATATATTATCTTCTTCGGGAGTATTTTCTTCATTAGTACAAGAAACCATAGGAACTAACAGTAATAGAAGAAGTAGCTTTTTCATAATATCTAATTTATAAATACAACATACAAAACTGTTTTTAAAGCTTGTTTTTGTTAGAGTAGCTAAGGTATTTGGCTTAGAGAGAAGGATTGGTTAGATAATATACCCATTTGAGCAAAACAGTCCCAAAAGGAAAATGGATTTAAATTGAGAGGGTGGGGTTAATATTGAAACTTTTAGGCTGGACTTTTTGGGCTTTTTATGCAATTGAGCGTACAATAACCATGAAGTTTGTTGCCAATATGTTGCCAAGTAAGCAATAAAAAAACCGCAACGCCTTATTTATAAAGACATTACGGTTTTTACTGGTGGTCTCACCTGGGCTCGAACCAGGGACCAACTGATTTGAGTCAGCTACTATCGGCTAAAGCCTTGACGGGCATAGCCCTACTAACCAAAGAGCTATAGGACCTTTTACAGTTAAGTTGAATATTGATGTTTAACTAAATTGCCATATAAGTGCCGAATAATAGCCTTTCCTATCCCAAAGTCTGCAAACGTAAAGACGGTAAATACTACGTTGATTTCAAGCTTAATAATAAACGTTACCGGTTGTTTAGTGGTCGTGTAATTGGATCTTCTTTGTATCCTAATTCTTATCCGGCTAAACAGCGTTACTCTGTTACCTCTACTCTAGCAAAAGAGGTTTATCGTTTTATTGTTTCTAATGATTACTCTCTTACTAAGCCGCTTTCTACTGTTGAACATTATGATAGTATTATCCGTGATAAACTTGCAGAACCACTGTCAAATAACTATCGTAAAATGTTAGTTTCTATGTCAGGTCTTTTAAGGGTTCAGCTTGTTAAAAAAGGATCTATATCTGCTTCATTTCTTAATTCTATTCCGCTTAAATACAATAACAACACAAGCTATAATACCATAAGAAGACACGTTAATGTAATTGCAAACTACCTCAACAGTAGAAACTTTCCAATTGAGCTATCAAAGCTAAAAACACGTAAGCAAGATGAGGTACTACATAGTCCTATAAAAGATGTAAAACAGTTGCTGTTTAGGATCAAAGAATACAATGAAAACTTGTACTTGTGTTGTCTTCTTACTTATGGTTGTTTATTACGTCCACATCAAGAAATAAGACTATTAAAGTGGGAGGATTTTAGTGATGATTTATCGCATATTAATCTTGGTGGAAATAAAGTAAAATCAAAGCGTAATCGTATCGTCCCAGTACCTTCTTATATCAAAGAAATTCTTGTAAAAGGTTCTCCGGATCATAATATGTTTTCTGAGGCTAGTCAACCCTACAATAAAGGCTATTTCTAGCTACTTTGGAGGCGATTTAAGAGACTTAATCCCGATATTGGTACAAGTACAACGATCTATTCTTTTCGTCACTCTGGAGCTATTGAAATCTATAAAAGAACAGGGAGTATAACCAAGCTACAAAAGGCACTAGGACACTCTTCTATAAATGTTAGTTTGACTTATTTAAGGGGATTAGAAATCCCTGAACTTACTGAGGAGGATATGCCTGTGGTTTAATTTTCCTAAATTGTATATGTGAAATTAAAAGTTATCAGATATAAGAATTATGGCTCTACTATGACAAGTACTGCCGATAATGAGAGTGGTTGGGAAAATAAGTTTTATTGGTCTTTTTATGAGTTAAGCAATGGGAACATAATAAACCTTCATTACACAGAAAATTGGAAGAAGAATAAATTTATAGACGCTGAGTTTAGCTATTATAATACAAAAGACGAGCTGAAAAATGGTGAAATTATTTCTTATGAATTTGGAGATGCAAAAGCTAATGATGTTAACGCAATGTTTGAGGAGTTTTTTGGTTGGTTCGAATCTCTTCCTCCATATGATGAAATAGAAAATCCTACTCGTCCAAGTTTAGAGGAAGAAAAATGTGTTAAAGCCTTTTTTGAAAAGCACATAGAAAAAGACACTAAAACTAGTACTACTGAGTTTAAGCTTTAAATTTATCTAAATTTTATTCAAACACTAAAATAAGGACAATAATTACAGCTATAACACCAATTACTAAAAGTGGTATTAATAACTTTCGATCTCCTCCTTTAATATCAATTTTAATATTCCCTGATCCAGTCTTAATGTTTTGCTGGACATTTATAAATTTACCTTCAACTTCGACGCTCTGAACCATTTCTAAAATATTAGCCATATCGTGTTCTGCTAATTTACTATCACCTATTTTCTCATTTATTCTATTTCTTAACTCAACGTCATTTTCAGCCATCTTATTGATCAGCCTTACTTGTTGATCTTTGGATAGTTTTTCAAAATGTGCAGGTAAAATACCTGAATCATATTTTTTTAATCCTTCACCATTTGCCATAGTCTTTTATCTCTTTTTTTGATTCTTTTATACTTTCAAATAATCCGATTACCCATAAAAGTAAGAAAAAACCTGCTACTATTGCAAGAATTGGAGAGCCCTCTGAAAAAAGAACAATTGTGAAAATAAATCCCCCCAAAGCTACAATCATTAAAAAATATTTTTTTGTAAGATTAAAGAGCATTGAAGTTTTATTTTTAGTTTCAAGATTTATTGTCACTGATCCTCCTTTTCCCCTAAATTTCGAGTTAGAGGAATAAATAATTTTATCATTGTTAAGTCTACTATGGTTATTAACTAAAATATTAATGTCTTTTTTAGAAATGGTGCCGTTTACCTCATTTTCCTTTTGGTTATAGACTAGTTTAAAAGTTTCGCTTGTTAAAAAATAGTTTACTTCATTTTTAAATAGTGTCAATTCATCTAAAACAATTTTATTTACAATTGTATTTGAAATATCAAATCTATTTCGAGTTATGTCTATTTTACATTTTAAAAGATCAATTTTATATTCAACTTTTTTAATGCCTACTTCAACTTTTGATAACTCTTCTTTTAAAATAAACAGATCATCTCTAACGTTCTTGAAAGAACCGATCAATTGCTCAACAATGATGTGTTTTATTATACGAACAACAGTGTTTTTTTCATCTTCATTTATTAATAGATTTGATAGAATAGGTGTTAAAATTATTTTAGGATCAATTTGATAAATTTCATTGATCACATTTAAATATTCATTTAAAACATTTTCTTCATTTACACTTCTGTTTTCAAGATTTTTAGACAATGAATTTACTTGATTATATACAGAGAACTTTATTAAATGAAATTTTTGAGGTTTATCAAAAAATTGTGGCATTAAGGATATTATTCTATTCCTCATACCTGAGGTCATCTCTTTTGTTCTGTTTTTCCATTCTGGAATGCATTCTGAAAAATAGCGGACAGATCCTAATCCAAATTTACTTTCATATTTATTTAAAAATCTCTGAAGGGTTGAATAACTTGAGTTAAAGAATTCATTCAAAATATATTTAGTGGGAGAATAATCTAGCGTTTCACTATACTCTATTTTGTCGTCTGAATAATATTGTTTCCAGCCCTTGTTATTGAAAATTCTGTTATAACTCATTTTTTATAATAAAATATTCCTGTCATCAATAAGATTAAAACTAGAAGTAAAATAATCGCTTTCTTAGAAAATAATTTATTCTCTTTTATAAAATCATCACGAAAACTTTTTGAATAATCATTCCATAGCCCCAATCTACTTTCCTTGCTTTTTAATTCCGCTTGATAGTAAAAACTTGTTTTGGAGAATTTGTATTTTAGATACGCCAAAGCGTATCCTTCTTGTATCATTTTTAAATTAATATCCTCCCGATCAAGATATACATATCTTAAAAGCCTTTGATAAAAACCTTTATTTTTTGTTTGTTCTCCCTTAATTAATCTTACTGTTTTATTTTCAATAAGTTTTTTTAAATAGTTCTTCGCTTCTAAACCAAATTTTTCGGATAATTCTGGTGCATTAATTCCAATCATTCTTACTTTTTCTCCCCCTTCTATTTCAAATGTATCCCCATCTATTACCCTTATAACTTTATATTCTTGCCCAAAAGAAAACAAAGGAACAAACAGTAATAAAAGAACTAGCTTTTTCATATATCTAATTTATAAATACAATATACAAAACTGTTTTTAAAGCTTGTTTTTTAGAGTTGCTAAGATGATTTTGGGCTTAGAGAGAAGGATTGGTTAGATAATATACCCATTTGAGCAGCACAGTCCCAAAAGGAAAATGGATTTAAATTGAGAGGGTGGGGTTAATATTGAAACTTTTAGGCTGGACTTTTTGGGCTTTTTATGCAATTGAACGTACAATAACCATGAAGTTTGTTGCCAATATGTTGCCAGAATAGAAAATAAAAGACCGCAATACCTTGTTTATAAAGATATTACGGATTATTATTGCGGTCTGGACGGGACTCGAACCCGCGACCCCCTGCGTGACAGGCAGGTATTCTAACCAACTGAACTACCAGACCCATTTGAACAGCTGCAAATATACGCTCCATTTTTCTTTATCTCAAATAAAAAACCGCTAAAAAACTAAAAACTTTATACGGGTAATTATATTAAAGCCTCAAGTGCTTCTACATAAGCTGTTTTAGGAGAAACTCCTACTTTACGATCTACAATTTCACCGTCTTTAAAGACCAAAACCGTGGGTATGTTACGAACTCCATATTTTGCAGCAAATTCTTGATTGGTATCTACATCAAGTTTTCCTACAACAGCTCTTCCATCAAAATCAGTACTTACTTCTTCAATGATAGGGCCAACCATACGACAAGGACCGCACCAAGCTGCCCAAAAGTCAACAAGTACAGGTTGTGTAGATTTCAAAACAATTTCTTCAAAGTTTGCGTCAGTTATTTCTATAGCCATAATAATGATATTTTATTTTTACAAATTTATCTTTTTTTTTAATCTATCGCTTGTGTTCGTATCTGATTTTCTTATACATAAATCGTTAAACTCGATTTGTTTAATTGAGTCGATAATGAATGTTCCGTTCTTCTAGAGCAAACAGTAATTCATTGGACACCTCAACACGTTCCTTTCTACTGGGCATTGTCAATTTGATTTTCTCTTCCGTGTCGAAAACATCCATATAAAGCCCCTTATCTCCTTTGTACGAACTTATCAGCGTCTTGAGGTCTTGTATCTTGGATTCATTGAGTTGCTTCACTTCGAACATCAAGGTGATTTTCTTGACATTGGCCTTGAGGGTATCGTGGAGCATTTCGAAATTATTAAACTGAATTCGAGCTGGCCCCAACTGACCAGTTTCTCGATTACGCCACCCATCTAATACCCGAAGGCGAAGACGTACAAAATTATTCGGTAATATAAAATGTCTGAATTTCAAATAGTCTTCTCCAAAGATTTTAAACTCATACTGGTCTGAAAAATCTTCAATCGTAAACTTACCCCAACCTTTTCCTGTTTTGGTTACCAAGTGTTCAACATCATTGATGATACCTCCAAAACTCAAGTCACGATTAACCAAAGGATCTAGATCTCTCAAAATATCAAAAGTTGCCGAAGAGAAATACTTCATTTCTCGTTTGAAATCGTCCAGCGGATGTGCAGAAATATAAATGCCAACTACTGCTTTTTCTTTTTTTAACAATTCTAAGGTTCCCCAAGATTCGCATTCAGGAATTTGAATCTCTTGGATCTGTTCCTGAGTATCATCCCCAAAAAGACTGGTCTGAGATGAATTCACATTCTCTTGGTGTTTTGCTCCGTATCGGATGGCTTTCTCCAAGAAAAGAATCCCATCACTATCGGGATTAAAATACTGTGCCCGGTGGTAACTCCCAAAGGAATCCAAACCACCAGCCAGGGTTAAGTTTTCAATTGCTTTTTTATTTGCTGCGCGCAAATCGATTCGTTTTGTCAAATCAAAAACAGAAGTATAACGTGCATCTTTTCGATGTTCAATTATAGTTTCTACTGCTCCACGTCCAACTCCTTTGATCGCTCCCATCCCAAAACGAACCGCCTGCTGATCGTTAACAGTGAACTTATAAAAGGACTCATTTACATCAGGGCCGAGGACATTCAAGCCCATGTGGCGGCATTCTTCCATAAAGAAAGTTACCTGCTTGATGTCGTTCATATTGTTTGACAATACCGCTGCCATATATTCAGCAGGATAATGCGCCTTTAAATAGGCTGTTTGGTATCCAATCCATGCGTAACAGGTAGAGTGTGATTTATTAAAAGCATAAGAAGCAAAGGCTTCCCAATCCTTCCAAATTTTCTCTAATTTTTCTGGATCATGACCGTTGACTTTTCCACCTTCAATAAACTGAGGTTTTAGCTTGGCCAGTAAAGTATGTATTTTTTTACCCATCGCCTTTCGCAAGACATCTGCTTCACCCTTGGTAAAGCCTGCAAGCTTCTGTGAAAGTAGCATCACCTGCTCCTGGTATACTGTAATTCCATAGGTTTCTTGGAGGTACTCTTCCATATCATTTAAGTCATACGAGATTTCTTCTTTTCCGTTTTTACGATCAATAAAACTCGGAATATATTCCAAAGGTCCTGGGCGATACAAGGCGTTCATTGCAATGAGATCGGCAAAGACCGTAGGCTTTAAATCTTTTAAATATTTCTGCATCCCAGCAGACTCATATTGAAAAATTCCAACCGTATCGCCACGTTGAAAAAGTTCATAAGTCTTTAAATCGTCTAAAGGAAATGTATCTGGGTCTAGGGTGATGTTGTGCTTGTATTGCACCAACTTGACCGTGTCTTTGATTAGGGTTAATGTTTTTAACCCTAAGAAATCCATTTTCAATAAACCAGCATCTTCAACTACAGAGTTGTCAAACTGTGTGACAAATAGATCAGAGTCTTTTGCAGTAGCCACTGGAACAAATTTGGTGATGTCATCCGGAGTAATGATTACCCCACAAGCATGGGTTCCTATATTTCGAAGTGAGCCCTCCAAAACTTTAGCTTGTTGAATGGTTTCGCCAGACAAGCTGGACTCCTCGGCGAGTGCCAAAAACTCTTTTACCTTAATAAACTCATCTGCCCGTAGCAATTTTTTTAAATCTTTTTCTGGGAGTCCAAAAATCTTGGACAACTTAATATTGGGTAACAATTTAGAAATCCGATCAGCTTCATTCAACGCTAAATCCAAAACTCGCGCAGTATCTCGAATCGAAGACTTCGCTGCCATGGTTCCGTAAGTTATGATTTGAGCCACCTGATTCGATCCGTACTTGTCGATCACATAGTCCATCACCTTACCCCGACCTTCATCGTCAAAGTCAATATCAATATCGGGCATACTCACACGATCTGGATTCAAGAAACGCTCAAAAAGCAAGTTGTACTTAATCGGATCGATATTGGTTATTTTTAAACAATAGGCAACCACGGAACCAGCAGCCGAACCCCTTCCTGGACCAACCGAAACACCCATCCCACGAGCAGCAGCAATTAGATCTTGAACAATTAAGAAATATCCTGGATAACCAGTATTAGCAATTACACTCAACTCAAAGTCAATTCGCTCAGTAATTTCATCGGTTAATGTACCGTATCGTTTTTTGGCTCCTTCGTACGTTAAGTGTCGAAGGAAGTTGTTTTCCCCTAATTTACTATCAGCATCCTCAACAATTAAATATTCATCTGGAATACCGAACTTTGGGAGTAACACTTCACGTGCCAACTCATAAGGTTCAATTTTATCAATCAATGCTTCAATATTTAAAATCGCTTCAGGTAAATCCTTAAATAAGGTTTTCATCTCCTCAGTCGACTTAATATAATATTCTTGATTAGGAAACCCAAAACGAAAACCACGACCACGACCAATTGGTGTCGCTTGTTTTTCGCCTTCTTTTAGGCAAAGTAAAATATCGTGTGCATTGGCTTCTTCTTTGATTGCATAATAGGTGTTGTTCGATGCAATCAAAGGAATTTCATACTGCTTAGCTAAAGGAATTAGTACTTCGTTCACTCGCTTTTCATCTTCCTGACCGTGACGCATAAGCTCTACGTAAAGGTCCGAGCCAAACATACCATGCCACCACTGAAGGGCTTCTTCTGCTTGTCGGTTTCCAATATTCAATATTTTAGAAGGCACCTCGCCATAGAGATTTCCTGTCAAAACAATGAGGTCATCTTTATACATTTCTACAACCGCACGATCAATTCTTGGGACGTAGTAAAAACCTTCAACATAAGCAATGGAGCTCATCTTGGCTAGGTTGTGATATCCTTTTTTATTCTTAGCCAAAAAGACAACTTGATAACCACCATCTCTTCTAGTTTTGTCCTTATGGTCATCGCAAACGTAAAATTCACAGCCAATAATAGGTTTAATTTGTGCTTCTTCTACTGCATCTTTATTGTGGTTTCCTATCGCTTTAATGAAATGAAAAGCACCCATCAAATTGGCGTGATCTGTAATTGCAATAGCTGGCATCTTGTTTTCTGCAGCAACAGAAACCATTTGACTCATTTTTGATGTCGCCTGAAGTACCGAAAATTGCGAGTGATTATGCAAGTGAACAAAAGGCGCAGCGTCTAACTCAGCAGAAAGACTCGTGGAAATAGACTTTATAGGTTCTGGCTCTTGCTTTTGAACCAGTTTCTGTGAGGCCTTTTTTAAATTTACATGCTTGAGGCCGATACCCTCAATCGTAATCGTTTGAGCTTCTTGAAGCACTCGAAGTTGTTCGCTTTTACCTTTTAATACGGGAGGATGCAGCTGTCCTTTTCTGAGTAATTCTAGAAAACAACGGGTCGTTGCTTCTACATCTGCAATAGCATTGTGTGCTTCTCCAAAACCGGTCCCAAATAAATGTATGTATAACTCCGTCAGGGTTGGTAGTTTAAACTTACCTCCTCTTCCTCCAGGTAATTGGCATAGTTGTGCAGTTTCTTCAGTACAGGTGTCTATCACCTGTGCTTGTTCAAGCGGATTATGGTCACCTAAGCGTAAAAACTCGGCTCCCATAATATTCAAATCGAAGGTAACATTGTGCCCTGCTACGTAATCAGCTTGCTCCAGAGCGGAAGAAAAAAGAGCTAATACTTCTGCAAGCGGCCGCCCTTGCTGTTGAGCAAGAGCTGTAGAAATTCCATGAATCTGTTCAGCGTCATAAGGAACTGTATAACCTTGGGGTTGAATCAAATAATCTTCATGAGACAGCAATTCGCCACTATCTTCATGAACCTGCCAAGCAATTTGGACACATCTCGGCCAGTTCTCAGACTCGATTAGTGGTGCTTTCCAGCGCTTTGGAAGTCCGGTAGTCTCGGTGTCGAAGATGATATACATAATAACGAAAATAACAAATTCAAACCGGGAATAAAAAAGGTTTCATGCGGAGTTATTAACCAAGCCATAAATAAAGTTTAATAAAAGGTTCAAAATCTTTTGATATGAATTGAAAAGAGGGAAAATGAACTTACCTTTGAAAAAAAAGAGATCGAGTCTCTCATTACTTCTTTTTCGAATACTCAAAATCAAAAAGCACTGGAAGAACAGCTTTTAAAGGATGATGCATGTCTATTTCTAAAAGGCAGTGTTGGTTCTGGGATCAGCTTTATCATTGCCAACAGTTTCAAAACCGTTGGAAAAACAATGTTATTCCTCTGCGAAGACCGGGAAAAAGCTGCGTATCAACTCAATGATTTTCAACGTATTTTGGGCGAAGATAATGTCCTTTTCTTTCCTTCGAGTTACCGGAAGCCTTATAAAACCGAAACTACTGACAATGCAAATGTATTGTTGCGATCCGAAGTTTTGACTAAACTAGGTAGCTCCAAAAAACCCAAACTAATTGTTAGTTACCCACAGGCTGTTTTCGAAAAAGTAGTGTCTCATGCTACGCTAAAAAAAAATACGCTTGAAGTTATAAAAGGCAGTCGCCTTTCTCTTGATTTTGTAAATGAAATACTCTTCGAATACCGTTTTAACCGTGTAGATTTTGTAACCCAACCCGGGGAATTTTCAGTTCGTGGTGGAATTATTGATGTTTTTTCCTTTTCAAATCAACACCCCTATCGGATCGAATTTTATGATGATCAAGTCGAAAGCCTTAGGATTTTTGATGTCGCCACTCAACTTTCGATCAGCACACTCAACAAAATAAAATTACTCCCAAACACTTCAGAGGGCTTTACAAAAGCAAAGCGAAAAAGCATCATTAAGGTGATTGCGCCTAAGGGTGTTTTAATCACTCAAAACTTTGATTTTATAAGTGCCCGCTTAGCACATTTTTACAAGGAAGCCTTATCTAGTTTTGCTGCTTTGGACACCAAAAAAAAACATTTAGCCCCAGAGGTCTTATTCACTTCAATGGAAAACTTCATGCAAACAACCTCCATGCTCAGCCTGGTGAGTTTAACCAAAAGTGCGGCTTTAAAAACTCAGAAGAATCACATCTTCAAACAAAGTCCACAACCAGCATTTAACCGACAGTTCGATCGGCTGATTGTGTACCTGAACGATAATCATCAAAAAGGATATCAAAACTTTATTTGCTGTGC
>Ga0307998_1001582_pt1 | contig 12204 bp, 13 predicted proteins | sample Davwhametageno37_FD_203147 | JGI IMG/M metagenome (GOLD analysis project Ga0307998, IMG submission 203147) | Marine microbial communities from Davis Island wharf, Antarctic Ocean - #37 | ecosystem: Environmental > Aquatic > Marine > Unclassified | place: Antarctic Ocean: Davis Island wharf...
TGCTTCAGCGATAGGCACCTCGGACCCGTCGTTTACCCAGCCATCTGGTATCGTGAAGCGCTCTGTATGTACTGACATCGGCACACTGACAGACGTATTCTTGTCGTCGAAAGTGCCAAACGAATGTCAGGTGAAAAAAGAAGAAAAGAAAGAAGAAGAGAAAAAACCAGCCAAAAAGGAAGAGAAAACTGCTTGCACGGTTGCTGGTAAAGAAACACTAACTGCCGATGATGCGAAGTGTGTAGAAGAACTCTGTACTGTTGAAGGAAAAGAAACACTTGCAGCCAATGACCCAAATTGTGTAGAAGACCCTGATCCTAAGGACTTAGATACCGATGGTGACGGAGTGACTGACGATAAGGATGAATGCCCGGATACTGCTCAAGGGGCAACGGTCGATAGCAAAGGCTGTGAGGTCGAACAAAGCCCGGTTGTGCCGCAAGGGGGAGATGGGTCTGGATCGGGTAACGGCATCACCAGGAGACAAGAACTTGTCCCTGTGACATAATACCTGTATATGATAGCGCACGTATTTGGAAGTGTTTCAGAAATTGTCGGTAGCTCGGTAATCGTTGATGTATCAGGGATTGGGTACGAAATTCAGGTACCCGTGACAGATATTGACGGACTGACCATCGATCAGCATGTAAAATTCTATACTCATCATCATATCCGCGAGCAAGCAGAAGAGCTGTTTGGATTTTCTAGTTTAGCAAGTAAAAAGTTGTTTGAAATGCTCATCACCGTACAAGGGGTCGGACCAAAAGCTGCACTAGCAATATTGAGTCTTGGAAGTGGTGAGCATGTACGCAATGCGATTGCCAATAGCGATGCAGGATTTATTACAGAAGCCAGCGGTGTCGGCAAAAAAACGGCCGAACGTGTGGTCGTAGACTTGGCTGATAAAGTAGGCATGCCGATAGTGTATACGCAAGATTCTGGCACTCAGACTGTGCTTGAAACGAATGACGATGCCCTCGAAGCACTGATGGCTCTTGGATATACACTGAATGATGCGACAAAAGCACTGTCTGGCGTCGATACGAGCTTGCCGACGAATCTGCGCGTCGCTCAGGCATTGAAAGGTACTATATAACCACGTATGGCAATTGATCGGATCGTAGATACTCAGGCGGATGAAGATGACTCAGTAGAGCAGGTTATTGAGGTAACACTTCGTCCGCAAAATTTTAACGAATACGTCGGGCAGGAGCGATTGAAAAAAAATCTGAAGCTAGCAATAGCAGCAGCTAAAAAACGCAGTGAGCCTATTGATCACGTGTTGCTCTACGGCCCTCCTGGGCTTGGGAAGACGACGATGGCAAGTGTGATTGCCAATGAGATGGGTGTAAACTTACGCGTAACCAGCGGGCCAGCAGTCGAAAAGGCCGGTGATCTTGCGAGTATATTGACGAATCTCAAGGACGGCGATGTATTGTTTATCGATGAAATTCACCGACTTTCTCGAGTAGTAGAGGAAGTACTTTATAGCGCAATGGAAGACTTCAAACTTGATATAGTAATTGGAAAAGGCCCAGCAGCGCGAAATATCCGTTTAGACTTGCCCAAGTTCACTATTATAGGCGCAACAACGCGCACAGGCAGTCTCGCAGCCCCGCTTCGTGACAGATTCGGACATATTTACCGACTAGAATTTTATACACCTAGCGAGATTGCACAAGTTATTACCCGCGCAGCTGGCATACTCGAAACGAAAATTGATCCGGCATCTGCTGGTTCACTCTCTACTCGTGCTCGGCTGACACCACGTATTGCGAATAGATTGTTAAAGCGCGTACGAGACTATGCTGACGTCAACGGTGACGGCATTATCGATATGGAGACAACCGAAAGCGCACTCGAGATGATGGAGATAGACGAACTTGGACTCGATGCAGCCGATCGAAACATGCTTAAGAGCATCGTCGAAAATTATGAAGATAGACCAGTTGGACTTAATACAATCGCTGCGCTGACAGGCGATGAGTCAACAACGATCGAAGATTATTATGAACCGTACTTACTGCAAATTGGGTTTATCACTCGTACGCCTCAAGGCAGAATCGTTACCCAAAAAGCAAAAAACCACATCGCTCGCTATCATTCCTAGAAAGTTGGTACAATAGGTGTATGAACCCACATGAACCTCAAGATTCTTCAGATACTACTGCACGGCCTGAATACTACGACGGTAACGGAAAACCGGTCTATTCCCAAGGTGGAGTGAAAATGGACGGTAATTCAGTACCTGATCCAAACTCTGGTGACAGACCAGAAGTATCTCCAGCTGCCAAGGCGGCTCAGGCAAACGTACTTGGCCCAGAAAAAATGCCTTCTCATGTGTCGAACAGTCCAGAGTCACATGATGGACAATCGTTTGATCCACAGATACGTACACAATATGCAAACGAGCCTGGAATTGTACATGCAACTCGAGAGATTGAACCAAAGAAACGAGAGATTAGTGAAGAGCTGCAGAAACGTCACGACGAGTCGAAACGAAAATACCCACATCTGAACCTCAGCACCGGTGAAGTGGTAATTCTGAACATCCACCGACACCCTATCGGATTAATAGTGCCTCTGTTTGCAGGCGGTATTACTATCGTGGCGCTTATCATCGCTTTGATACTCTACCCGATGGACTCAGCAACCATGAACATTCCTAGTTATGGCGTGTTTACGCTTATCATCGGTTGTATCATGCTACTTGTTGGTATCGGTACGTATGTAGCAGTCTGGGTGTATATGAAAAACCAGTTCTTTATGACAAACGAGAGTGTTATCCAAGAGATTCAGCATAGCTTATTTTCAAAGCGCGAGCAAACCGTTAGCCTTGGTAGTATCGAAGACGCAAGCTTTAGAAAAACAGGTATACTACAAACCTTTCTCGATTACGGTACGATTAGACTGAGTACTGAAGGTGAAGAAACCACGTACAGATTTGCGTATGTTGAGAATCCGCGTGACCAGGTTGCAATCTTGAACAACGGTGTAGAATCATTCAAAAACGGTCGTCCAGTAGAATTACACGATAATTAAACATTATTTATTTGTTTTAACGAAATCAGCTTCTTTTTCAAGATCAGCCCGTAGCGTGTAGCCTTTGCATTTCGCGGCGTCGCAATTTGTCGGCTCGTAGCGGTAATCGGACTGAGCAGTACCAAGTTTATTACCTTCTGGGTCGGTGAATAGAGACTTGTCCATTGAGCTGAGCTTTTTTTCGTCTATAGTTTCAGGGTAGTAGCTCATACTTTTGAAAAAAACATCTTCTAAGTTGTAGTACATCGCATTTATAGCCGTGCGACGCTCAGAGTCTCGGGAGGTTTGTTTAAAGTCATTGAACTGGAGGAACCCAACGATTGCCGTTGCCGAAAACAGCACAATTACGATAATAAGTTCGATAACAGTAAATCCACGTTGTTGCATTAGTCCAATTATAGCAAATATCGTATAATGGAGATATAACAAGAGAGGGTATATATGGCTAAAAAGGCAGAAAAAGACGCAGTTTCACGTACCGCACCGGACGCAGAAGGAAAACGTAAGGCACTTGGGCTTGCAATGGACCAAATCACGAAGCAATTTGGTGATGGATCTATCATGAAACTTGGTGATTCAAAGAAAGCAAATGTTGAATTACTGCCTAGCGGTGCATTGTCGCTCGATATCGCGCTTGGTGGTGGCTATCCCAAAGGAAGAATCATAGAAGTGTACGGGCCAGAAAGCTCTGGTAAGACAACACTAACGTTACATGCAATAGCAGAGATCCAAAAACAAGGTGGCACAGCTGCATTTATAGACGCAGAGCATGCGCTTGACCCTGCATATGCCAAGAAACTTGGTGTAGACACAGACAACCTACTTGTTTCTCAACCAGACAACGGTGAGCAGGCGCTTGAAATCGCCGAGACTCTTGTGCGATCTAGCGCGGTTGACCTTGTGGTTATAGACTCAGTGGCAGCCCTAGTCCCTCAAGCGGAGATAGACGGCGACATGGGTGATAGCCACATGGGTCTTCAGGCTCGACTGATGAGCCAAGCACTCCGAAAGCTAACTGGCATCATAAATAAAAGCAAAACAACCGTTATCTTTATCAATCAGATTCGTATGAAGATTGGTGTGATGTTTGGTAACCCTGAAACAACCACTGGCGGTAATGCACTGAAATTTTATGCATCCGTACGACTCGACATCCGACGTATTGGGCAGTTGAAGGTTGGCGACGACATCGTGGGGAACCGTACGAAGGTAAAGGTGGTGAAAAATAAGATCGCGCCGCCATTTAGGATTGCTGAATTCGATATTATGTACAACGAAGGTATCTCGCTCACAGGTGATGTGCTCGACCTTGCTGTGCTTCACAACATTGTCGGTAAAGCTGGTGCATGGTTCGACTATAAAGATGCAAAAATTGGCCAAGGTCGTGATGCAACGAAGAAGTACCTAAAAGAGAACACTGAAGTTCGAGATGAAATCGAAAAACTAGTACGCGAAAAGATAGCTGAAGTCGAAAGTTAAGTAGCTAGATGAACAGAGCCGAAGGCGATACACAGTGATCATAACTGATATATCACTTCAAAAAAAGAATCCGGATAGAGTGAATGTCTTTGTCGACGGGGCATACCGCTTTTCGTTAGACGTATACCAAGTGGCGAATCTTGGCATAAGAAAAGGCAGAGAGTATACGGATGATGAGCTCACCGAGCTTCTGACCGAAAGTCAGTTTGGAAAGTTGTATGCCAGGGCTCTTGAGTACTGTATTATGCGGCCGCACAGCGAGAAAGAAGTCCGTGATTATTTGTGGCGTAAAACCAGAGAAACTAAATTTAAGAGCCGGCAAACTGGAGAAGTAAAAACCAAAGAAGGCGTCAGCCAGGAGATTGCTGATAGGGTGTACAATCGACTGCTAGAAAAAAAGTATGTTGATGATGCGACGTTTACGAAACACTGGCTTGAGCACCGTAACCAAACAAAAGGCTCAAGCAAGCGAAAGCTCGTGAACGAACTTCGAGTGAAGGGTGTGGCTAGTAGTATTATTGAAGAAGCACTTGCAGGGACAGAGCGGACAGACGAATCTGAGATTCAGAAAATAATGTCAAAAAAACGCCATAAGTATACTGACGATCAAAAACTCATGGTGTATCTAGCGCGTCAGGGTTTTAGCTATGACGATATCAAAAAGGCAATTGCAACCTACGATACTGCTCAAGCAGACTGATTGGATTGAACAGCTTCTGGTTGTACACGAGTGCCCCGAAAGGGATTAGTATAAGAATGCGCCGAACCTTTGACCGGTATGTGGGCACGCTCATCGTTTTTTATGACAATATAGTCATCGCTTACTTCAACAATCTGTGTACGGTGAATGATCAATTCGGTGTCTGTAAAGCTTTTTAGCAGAGGCCGTTTCACGTTGAGCTGCACGACGGTGAACGTTTCGGGCTCCACTGAATATCCAGTAATTTTACCAAGCTTATGTTTTTTCTGATCAATGACCTGTTTACCAATCAGTTCGAACTGAAAGTCGTGCACTTCTTTAATTTTTATAACGTCCTCAAGCCCAATGAACTCGTCGCTACTGTCGACTATGAATCCAAGATGACTTAGCTCGCGCACATCGATAACTCGGAGAAACGAAGGATGTTCGTTGAGTAGTGATCCAGTCAGTTCGAAAGCTAAAACACTAAGATCGCGTGGGTCAATGACAGCAGAGTTAGTGCGCGCAAGTTCTCCTCCTGTTTGGAGGCTCATGACGGGTGTAACGATTAATCTTGTATTAGAAAGTAGCATAACTTATTTCATGATATCAGTATTCCACTCAGACTCGAAAAATGGGCTAAACCGCCCAGCGGGTACCGGGAGATCTTGTAGACTATCGGAAGAGCGTAGCTCACTTAGCTTTTTGACAGTTTCTTTATGATCCTTATTGATAAGCTCAGCCGCATTTTGCGTTTGCATCTCGGGCGCATCGTTAAATATTTGTAATATCAGGAAAGTTGCAACTATTACGAGTGTGCTTACCGTGATAAAAAATAGTAACACTTGATATCGTGAGAATATTTTAATTATCTTCTCTAATGCTGCTCGACCATCGAAATTATTTTTCATTACTTGCTGTCCTTTACATACACGTCAATCGACAGTGTCTCAAGATCAACGGTCTCGTTATTTTTCGAACTTGCTTTGAGACTGATGTCGGCAGTGTAAAACTTAGTACTATTTTGCTGTATTTTATATAGAAAGTCTAAGATGTACTGGTAGTATAATTTGTCACCGTTGCTAGGTGAAAATGTCACTGTTGCTGTTTGTTTCTTTACTCTCGAAGTAATAGTTGTGGTAGCAGGCGGTGTCCCGTCAGCAGCGCCAGGCGTGGCAGTCGTTGGCGACGGGGCAGCGGGTGTTGCAGCTGCTGCTGGTGCCGAATCGCCGTTTGCAGCATCAGAAAAAGATATGGAGTCTACTCTCAGGTGACTTGCAGAAGCTATGTTACGGATATCTTTGATGATTTGATCCTGGTATTGATAATCATTTCCATCAGCAGTGATAGTGCCGGCTTTGTCTATATCAGTTTTATTCTCGTTTATGTATTTAATCGCAGTTTCAATTTGACGTATCTTACTATCAGTACTATCCGCCTCGCTATTTTTTGCAATTGTTTCTTTATTGTATGCACTGAGTTGTTTGCGTGTAAAGTAAAATCCTACCGACCCAAGTGCTACGAGCAAAAGGACACTTACTATAAAGATGATTCGTAACGATTTTGTGTTTATTCTCATTGAATACCTTTCACTTTTTCGTTAAATACAACGTTTAGTGTAGCCTCGCATGCGTAGGGAGTCGCGGCTAACGGTTTGCCGGGTTGATCTTTGCATTTCGAAAAATCAAGTGAGCTAAATTGTACATTTTTGAATATCTCAGGAACCTTTTGCATGTTGTCTTTCACAGAAATCATAGAGTCTTGAGTGCGAGAATATACTAACATACTGAGTCCACTCTCGAAGTTTTCTGGTTTCACGTCGAGCTGTTCAATAATAACATCTTCTGGTAGCGCTGCGCCTATTGCTAGGAAAATTTTTACGTAGTCTACCTCATCATCGAGTATCGATTTTGCGACGCCCAGTTCAGCTGTGTACTTATCAATTTCTGCCTTTTTATTACTATATTCGTTCATCTTGGACTGATTTGCTTCGGCTCGCGTTGTCGCTTGGTCTCGTGCCGTGACGAGTACTGCGTAGGCGCCACCAGAGAGTAACGAGACCATAAGAGCAGCAGCGCCAGTTAGTGCGAGGGCCTTCAACAAAGTGACGTTCTGTCGTCCGACTTTTATCTCCGATTTTTTATCGTATGAGAGTAAATTAATCATGGTTAGACGTCCTCCGGAGGCGTTGATGCAAGTCCGGCTACGGTGATGTACCGAGAACGAAACTGTTTAGCTGGCTCAGGGAGCCCACCAAAGTTCAATCGTAACCACGGGCTTGCTACTCGAGCTGGCATGACGAGTGAGTTCGTGAAATAATCTCCGATGCCCGGGATGTTGCTACCCCCTCCGACTACGAGTACTTGTTCCAACTTAGTCATACCTTCTAGTCGTTCATTGTAATAACGGATTACTTTTCGGGTTTCATCGAGAATCTTTTCTAGGTTGGGAGCTAACGCAGCCTGAAGTCTTTCTTGTCTTGGACCTGCATTTAGTCCGTTCAATACTTTTAGCTGGTGTGCATTCTCGAGTGGTACCTTCAGCTTCTTAGCAATATCTAGGGTGAATGTATTGCCGCCAATAGCGACACTCGCGCTGACACGTATTGACCTGTCAAGTATCGCAATGTCGGTAGTGGCAGGACCTATATCAACGATAACGGTAGGCAGGTGTCCTTCCTCGGTGTTCTCTAGGAGGCGGGCTACAGCACTAATTCCTGGCTCAACTGCACAGACGCGAAGACCGGCATTTTCCGCAACCTCGATACACCTGTCTACTAGCGTACGTGGGGCAGCACTCAAAGAGACAGTTATAGTCGTTTTCGTACGCACGACGATTTCGTAGTCGATATACAGCGTCTCAGCAGGTATCGGGATATATTGGTCTACCTCTAGCTCAACAGCATCTTTCAAATTTTTTTCAGCAGAGACTGGTAATGTGAATGTTCGGGTGAACGTTTTGCTTGTAGGTACGCTCATAACTACATGATTGCTGGTGAGTGAGCCGGCGATATTTTTCGCAAGCAAACTTTTAATGCTGTTCAACAGGTAGTTGTCTTTCCTTTCAAGCGAGGTTTGTACCTTTTCAGGATCAAGATCGACAGAACCATACCCAGTAACGAGCCACTTCCTCACATCGATAGACATGACTTTAATGCCCGTCTGGCTTATGTCGAGGCCGATGATTGGTTTGTCTTTAAAATATAGTTTACTCACGTACTAATTGTGCCCACTTTTCTTGTTCATAGTATACAACAGCATAAGCGCATTTACCACTGCTACTAACTCTTAATTGTGTTAGAAAGATTTGCTATTGGGAGCATGACGGACGCAGCAATTACGCCAACCATTCCACCCATAAAAACGATCATGACTGGTTCAATAATCGAGCTGAGCCCCTCTATTGCGACGTCCACCTCTTCTTCATAAAAATCAGCCACTTTTATGAGTACGACATCGGTTTGTCCAGTTTCTTCTCCTACTGCGAGCATTTGCGGCACTATAGATGGGAAAAGATTATTTTGTTCAATGATAGAAGAAAGTGTTGCGCCGTTTTGGACTTCTTTGGATGCCTTGAGCAGAGCTTCTTCAAATACAACATTACCGACTGCGTGTGCGGTTACATCGAGTGCTTCAAGTACAGCCACTCCAGCACCGATGAGTGCAGAGAATGTGCGTGCAAAACGTGCGACTGCAACCTTCTGCACGATTAACTTTATACCAGGTAATTTGAGAGCAATAGTGTGAAAGATTTTTTTACCCTTAGGCGTTTGGATAAAACGCAGCAACATGAATACGACAAAGCCAATAATTGGGAAAATAATAAACCAAAAATTAATAAGTATATCACTAATCGTGAGCATCGCTTCTGTCAAAGCAGGTAGCTTTGCATCAGGTCCGCCTAAGTCTTTTATAATTTTACCAATTTGCGGGATAACAAAAAGCATCAAGCCAAAGAATGCGATGATAGTTATGCCAACCAATACCATAGGGTACGTCATAGCACTTTTGATCTTTTTTCGAATCGTCGCGTTTTTTTCTTGCTGCAAAGCAAGTCGCTTCAATATATCATCCAAGATTCCTGCAGCTTCACCCGCTCTGACCATGTTTACGTATACCGAGCTAAATGTTTTTGGGTGCTTCCCGAGTGCATCGGCAAGGGGAGAGCCGCCTTCTACATCTCTCCCTATCTCGACAAGTATCTTTTTTAGTGCCGGGCTTTCGTTGTGTTCTTGAAGCGAGTTGAGTGCCCTTAGGAGTGGTACGCCAGCGCTCACCATCGCACTTAGTTGACGAGTGAATATCACAATATCATCAGATTTTACTTTGCCACCAAATAATGCAAATGAACTAGATTTTTTCTTTTGGACTGTTTTTATCGAAATTGGTTTGAGACTTTGTTTTGTTAACGCCGTGATTACGGAGGTCCTGTCGGCAGCTTCTATGCGGCCACTGACTTGGACACCTTGTGAGTTGATAGCTTGGTATTTAAAAAATGCCACGATTAATCTTTCGTTGCCCTGAGTACTTCCTCGAACGTAGTCAGTCCTCGAAGAGATTTGATAATTCCATCAATTTGCATTACAACCATTCCTTCTTTTACGGCTTGCTCCTCAATCTCATGGCTAGTGGCGTTCGCGACAATCAGCTTCTGAAGCGGATTCGAGGTGCCGAGTACTTCGTAAATACCGATTCGACCGCGGAAGCCGGTATGGTTACAGTCGTTGCATCCGTCTGGTGCAGGTTTCCATAGCTGCTGGATTGTCGTTTCGGTACTGCCGATAGGAGCGTCACCACCGAGTTCTTCTTTGATGGCTTGAGTTTCAAGATCGAACAGTCGCTGCATCTGTGCGTCGTCGATATCGAAAGTGCGCTTTAGGGCTGTGACTTCGACTTCATCTGGGGTAAATGACTGCCTGCAAGTCATACACAGTCTACGTACCAATCGCTGACCTACGATAGCTCGAACGGTGCTTGCTATTAGGAACGGCTCAATACCCATATCAAGAAGACGTGGGAGACACGTTGAGGCGTTGTTTGTGTGCAGAGTAGAGAACACAAGGTGACCTGTTAGCGCAGCTTGCACCCCTAAGTTGGCTGTTTCGCCGTCTCGAATCTCACCGACCATGATAATATTTGGGTCTTGACGGAGCAACGCTCGAAGGCCAGAGGCAAAGGTCATCCCGGCTTTCGCATTTGTTTGCGTCTGGTTGACGCCAGGTACCTTGTACTCAACTGGATCTTCAATAGTCGATATATTTACGTCTGGGGTGTTGAGCATCGTGAGGACACTAAAGAGGCTTGTAGACTTACCGGAGCCTGTCGGACCGGTCACGAGCACCATACCGTTTGCTTCGGTGAGTGCATCGGTTAGTGTAGCCAGCGAACCTCCCCAGTACCCTAGGTCTTTGAGCGTTACCGCCTGGTTACTTTCGTCGAGAATACGCATGACCACTTTTTCACCATCGGCAATTGGGAGTGTGCTGACACGGAGTGCATACTGACGGCCGGCAACTTTTATCTTGAAACGACCGTCCTGTGGGACACGTCGTTCGTCAATCTTGAGGTTCGAGAGGATCTTTATACGGCTAATCAGGGCCCCAAGTACGTTACGAGGAAGACGGTTTACTTCATTCAAAACACCATCAATTCGATAGCGGATTTGTACAAATTCTTCACGCGGTTCTATGTGGATATCGCTGGCACTGGACCGGATAGCGTATTCGAGTAATAGATTAATCGTCTGGGCAATCGGTGAATCTTCGGCGATGTCAGAATCAGCAACTGACTGCGCGCCTCCGTCGTCTTCTCTTTGGATATCAATAACATCATTTAGCTTTTCGTTTACATCGCCGCTGTAGTTTTCAAGGCAAGAAAGAATGTTATCGCTCGTTGCGACGTAAATTTTTATATTGTCACCAATCTGCTTCTTGATGAAGTTAAGCGCTTGCACGTCATCCGGGTCTTCCATCGCTAGATGTTGGGTGCCGTCTTCGTCTATCTTGAAGAGCACCGTATTGTATTGACGAGCTATTTTCTCAGATATTTTCCCTAACACTTCAGTGGGGATATCATTGGCCACAAGCTCGATATAGGGGATGCGCGTGTATGCGGCAAAGGCTTTGACAAGGTCAATTTCAGTAACGATTTCTTTTTGAATCGCAATATTTTGCAGTGGACGTCTGGAGCGGTTAGCCTCTTCTTTGAGGGCGATGATTTGCTCAGGGGAAACAATCTTTCCATCGAGCAGTAACTTTTCCATGGTGATATCAGCTATGCGCATAGTACGTATGACTATTGTACATATTGTCGGGTGAATCCGCTAGTGGCTATCTGAGTAAAACATCTTCGTTAGGTAGACGGAACAAGCCTTCATCGAGCCTTTTCTGGTCTAAGTAGTGCGCAACGAGTCCGATAGTTCGTGGAATAACAAAAAGTGCATTAAAGAAGTCTGCGTCGATGAGCTTTTTTATCTCACTGGGGTCCATATTTTCTTGAAACAGGAGTACGTCGAGCATAATCGCAGCAATATGCCCATCAACGTTTAGTATAAGTGTTCCTTTTTTTGCAGTGGTGATTGCTTCGATCTTCTTTGCATAATCAAAATGTGGTGTTTGTTCTAGCTTGGCAGCAAAATCTGCGAGTAAGACGGTGCGAGGGTCAGGTAAGTCAAGTCGGTATTTTTTATGACCAATGCCGCTAATAAACGTTTTAGTTTGAGCATACGTTTCTACATGGCTCTGAGGGTCTTTATGGAGAGAAACGCCTTCAAACCACTCGAGTGCCGCATCGCTTACTGCACCGCCGAACCGTGGTCCGACTGTTAGTAATCCAGCTGCAAGAGAATCAACAATTCCTTTACCAGCTCTTGCCGTGACAATAGTGTTTACTGCACCAGACACTTGGGGTCCATGATCAACAGACAGTAGGAATATTTGTTGTACTAATTCCGAAGTCAGGGAAGACTTTGGTCGTCGGCCTAGGACAGCTGTCGTAATTTGAAGT